>AUXO018245895.1_pt1 | contig 12733 bp, 12 predicted proteins | sample 768731 | NCBI WGS metagenome assembly AUXO01 (sample SAMN02715735, study PRJNA202380) | gut metagenome | biome: sheep rumen | host: Ovis aries | place: New Zealand: Palmerston North | reverse complement strand
ATCCATCAGGCTAACCAGATGATCAACAAGCTCATTCAGAAACGGCTGAAGGTGGATGATGACCATTGTCCCTATAATATAGCCGATTTCGGCAACTCATCTTCCACAACTATTCCGCTGATGATTGTTAATAAACTGAAAGACAAGTTCGGTGGCAGGAAAGTTGTTGCCTGTGGTTTTGGCACAGGTTTGGCTTGGGGAGCTTTATGTTTTGAGCCTGTCTCGGATATAGTAGTGTCTGATTTAGTGTTTTTCCAAAAAGTATAATATTCATTTTATGTGATGTAATCCATGTTTAGAAAAAAAATATTGTTTCTTGGTAAAACTTCTTTTGATAAAACTCCATGTGCAGGGGAGGTTGTTAAGAATCAATTGCTATGTGGTAGATTAAAAAGTGTTTTAGGAGAACAAATGGATATTCTTGATACAAAGTGTTATTCAAGAAGATTGTATTTTCCGTTGATGTATCTTAATATTTTCATAAGGCTACTGATTTGTCAATATGACAAAATTATTGTTTCAACCTATGATTTATCCGCTTTGAGGATAATTAATTTTTTAGGTGTTTTAAATAAAGCAAACAGAGTGTATTATTGGGTTATTGGTGGCGGTGTCTCAAAAAGAATTGAAAATGGTGAGTTGAAATCAAAATATTATAAGAAGTTGGGAAAAATATTAGTAGAAGACATTGATATTGAAAACCACTTTAGGGCAATGAGTTTCAATAATGTCTCTACTATTCCGAATTTCAAACCTGTTTTTTCTATAAATTATAAGAAAAAGGCGGTTTTTAATAAATTTATATTCGTATCACGAATAACACCTTTGAAAGGATGTGATATGATTCTTTCTGCTGTTCGTCAGTTGAATAGAAAAAAAATATCAATAAATGTAGATTTTTATGGATTTATAGAAAAAGGGTATCCTTTTGAAGAATATATAAAAGATTTGTCGAATGTAGAATATAAAGGTGTCTTATCATTAAAGTCAAAGTCTGACTATGAATTTCTCAATCAATATACAGCTTTATTGTTTCCTACATATTATCCTAACGAAGGATTCCCTGGGACAATGATAGATGGTTTTATTGCAGGCTTACCAATCATATCAACAAATTGGAGATATAATTCTCATATATTAGAAAATAATGTTACAGGATGGCTTATTCCTCCTCAAGATGCTGATGCTTTGGCGGAGGTAATGGAAAAAATTGTAAAGGGGCAATATGATATCAACATGATGGCTACGAATTGTGCGAAAAAAGCAGAAGATTATGATATCAATAATTTGCTTTCGAAAGATTTTCTCATCTCTATAGGAATACTCTCATAATGGCAGAAACGGGTAAGTCTTTTATAAAAAAATTTGTAGGTTTTTCTGTCGTAACCTGGGTGTCGTTTGTACTGAAGTTTATGACGGCTCCGATAGCAACTCGATTGTTTACACCCGAAGTCCTGGGTAAGATTAATATTTTTAATACATATTCGAACTTATTTGGTATTCTGGTTATGATAGGGTTGGATCAGGCCTTTGCAAGATTCTACTTGGAGAGACCTAACAACAGGACAGTTGGATATCTATTTTCTTTCTGTTTTGGTATTACTTATGCTCTATTGTCAGTATTCATCATTCTTTCCGTTCCGTTTAGTAGTTTCCTGTCATGGGAGTTGTTTGGGGAAACAGATAATCTCTTATTTTGTCTTTTCTTTCTCAGTATTTTTTGTACGGCAACACTTCGCTATCTTAATTTGTCGTACCGAATGGAGAAAAATATAAAGATGTATACAATACAGGGGATTTTGATGACATTGGTCTCAAAAGTCCTGTATTTGGGAGTGGGCTTTTGGGACTCTTCATATAGGACAGCATTAATAGTCTTGACAGCTACACACCTAATGCTGACAGTTGCCTTCTTATTAATTCAGCGTAGTCGTTTCGAGTTGACTTGGCAATACGATAAAGTTTTTTCTTGTGAAATGTTTAAGTTTGCCTTGCCATTGATACCTGTGTCTATTTTGATGTGGGCAAACCATTCTGTTCCCCAGATTATAATGCAAAAGACAATGGATTATCATAGCATTGGTATCTTTACTTCAGGAGTTGCTTTGGCAAATATTATTTTAATTGTTCAGTCTGGTTTCAACACTTTTTGGGTGCCCTATACTTATGAGAATTATAAGACCCAGAGTGGTCAGTTTGACAAAGTTCACAGATATTTAGTTTGTGTGTTAACACTTATCTCTATATTAGTTGTTCTATCACAAGATGTTATTTTTCTGCTTTTAGGTGAAAAATACAGGGCAGCCAAAACCTTTTTCCCTTTTTTGATATTAAGTCCTGTCTGCTATATTATAGGTGAGACAACTGGATTGGGAATAAATATATCAAAGAAAACCTATTTTAATATAATTGTTTTTAGCGGTTCTGTATTAGCAAATATAGTGTTTTGCATTTTTTTAAGAATTCCTTTCGGCATTCCAGGCTTTGCAATGGCTACTGCGATAGCTGCTATTGTTGCAATGTTATTGAAAACTTATGTCGGAGAAAAATATTATCAGTCAGTTAAGAGTTATCGTTATATGTATTCCTGCATATTTTTTTTAATTCTTAGTGCCATTATTACAATGTCAGTTTCTGCTATGCTTGCCAAATTTTTGTTAATGAGTGTTCTCTTTTTAGCATGTTTGTTTGTATATAGAAAGGAAATCTCAGAATTAATAGTATTTGCATATAGTTATATAAAGAAATGATATATATTATATCACTTTTATTATGCCTTTTCTTGGCTTGGAGATACGATGTTTGTGGTTATACTAAAGGCAAGTGGAACTGGTATTATATCCTTTTAGCCTGGTTTGTCTGTGTATCAGGATTTCAGTATATGGTTGGCTCAGATATGGCTGGTTATATGGAATCCTATCAACGAGATTATTATAAATTGAGACTTGATTTAGGAGATTTGGGAGGGCGTTTTCAGCCTGGTTGGATATTATTGTCATATTATTGTCGTCAAATAACTGATGATTTTGTTTTTTTTAAGTTTATTCATGCAACATTTGTAAATGTAGCAGTTTTTTCTTTTTTCAGGCGTGAAACAAAATATGTATTTTTATGTATAACGCTATATGCGATTACAACATACCTTATCTTTAATTTTAATGTTCTGAGACAAAGTTTTGCTATAGGTTTTATGCTTTATTATATTTCTTATCTTAAAAGGGATAAATATGTTTTGGCATTTATTTTTTTGTTTGCAGCATTTATGTTTCACAATACAGCGTTAATAGGTTTGATAATTCCTCTATTCAAATTTCTAAAATATGATAAGAAAATCATTGTTGCGATTTTCGTTTTGTCAATCATGTTCGTTTATTTTTTAGTAAGGTTAGATATGGATACCTTATTGAGCACTTTAATAGATAGTGGCTATCTTGGAAATAATATTGAGGAACAAGCTGAAATGTATGCAGAAAGTCAGAAATTTGGCGCAAGAGAAGTTGGTATAGGTTTAGGAAGGCTAGCTCAAGTGCTTTTAACAATTTTTGTTGTTTTCTATTTTATATGGAAAAAGAAGGATTTGTATGCTGGAGGGATAGGACTTATATATTTGTTAATGCTCGTTACAAATTATGCGATTCCTATCATGTTTAGAATTCGTCAATATTTTGATATGTCTTTTTATGTTATGTTCTCTATGGTCATAATCGAACTATCTTCAGGTCGTTTAAAACAGATAAAACATTTTATTGTTGCTTTTTTTATAGTAATTTATTCTTTGTATCCTTTTAAAGAATATTTTTACAGATATCCAGGTTCTCCATATCGTTACATTGATCAATATTATCCGTATCATAGTATATTTAACCCAGATGTGGATCATCGGAAAAAAATTTATTTTAAGTTGTAAAAAAATAAGAGAAAGATATGAGTCATATGATATTACATCTATGTTATGATAATCCGTTCATAGATCATAGTGCATCGGTGTTTGAGCATTTTTATCCCAATCGTAATGTCTTTTGTATTATGTCAGTGAATAGCAATAAATCAAGAATAAGTCATATGAAAGACGCCATTTGGTGGGAACGAAATAATCCTGATTTAAAAATGTTTCATCATCTGTGTGAGGAAAAACAATTTGATATAATTATACTGCATGGTCTAGATCCTGTTTTTTTAACAATTCTCAAATCAATTAATAAAAGTAAGAAATGTCGTGTTTTTTGGCTTTTTTATGGTTTTGAGTTGTATTATGCCTTGGGAGAAAAATCATATTATCCTCTTATGGATACTGTGTCTATATTTTCAATATGTTCTTGGATATCTCCAACAAAGTATAATTATTGGTTGAGAAGGCTGATTGGGAAAACAAAAAATTTTGATCTGATACAAGAGGCTCTTCCATTAATCAATTATTTCTGTTTTTGGCTATATGAGGACTATCTCCTATTAAAAAAGTATTTTGATACAAATATGCAGTATCGATATTTTCAATATGGGGCAAGATATAAGAACGATCAAATAGACATCTCCCAATTGAATTATAGTAAAACTCCCTATGAAATAAGAATTGGACATTCTGCATCTAAAACAGAGAATCAGGATACAATCATAAAACTATTATCTAAGATAGATAAAGATAATAAGTATAAAAAGGTTTTTCCGTTATCTTACGGCAGTAGATATATAAGAAAAATAGTGATGAAAATGGGCCAGAAATATTTTGGGAATCAGTTTGAGCCGATTTTAGGCTATGTAGAGAGGAATCAATATTATGAGTCATTGTCAAAAACTGGCATTGCTATTTTTGGACAGAATAGGCAGGAGGCTGCTGGTAACATAGGACCTTTATTAAAATATGGTGCAAAGGTATTTCTACGAGAGAAGAATAATATGTTAAAATATTATAAAGATAAAGGGTATATTATTTTTTCAGTAGAAAAGGATTTGAAATCTGTTGATGATTTGAAACCTTTGACACCTCAGCAAATGGAGCATAATGCTGAAATAGGGAGAAAAACGCAAGTGTTTTATGAGGATTTTATGCCTCGTCTATTTGATGATTAATTAATGTAAAGAAATGAAACCGATAGTTATTGTAGGAGCGGGGGGATTTGGACGTGAAGTCGCTTCTTTGTTGAAACGTATTAATAGGGCAAAACTGACATGGGACCTCTTAGGTTTTTATGATGATGATACAACGAACAAACCTCAAGGTTCAAAGAATGAATATGGAGAAATTTTGGGTACTATATCTAAATTGAATCAGACAACTACGCCAATAAATGCCATTTTGGCTATCGGATTTCCGCAGATGTTGAAGGATGTAAGATCTCGATTGACAAATCCTTTGATATCTTTTCCCAATATTATAGCACCTGAGGCATCTATTTTGGATGAAGACAATTATATGATGGGAGAGGGAAATATACTGAGTAGCTTCTCCTCCATCAGTTGTCATGTCAAGTTGGGAAATTTTAATATATTGAATAATAGAGTATCTTTTGGACATGATGCTGAAATAGGAGACTTTAATGTGTTTATGACAGCTTGTAGGATTAGTGGTGGAACATCTATAGGGAATGGTAACCGCTTTGGAGTTGCATCGATTGTGATTCCTGGAATAAAGATTGGTAATGGCATCACAGTTTCTCCAGGCAGTGTTATTATGCGTAAGACAAAGGATTATTCCACTTATGTTGGGAATCCTGCTAAGATATTGAAGTATTAACAAATTAAGTAACAAAACATTATGAAATTAGAAGAATTTATCAAAAATTTTGCTGATCAACTCGATGACACAGATGCTGAAGTATTAACTCCAGAAACTGAGTTTCGTAAGTTGGATGACTGGAGTTCTTTGGCTGCCCTCTCCATTATAGCAATGGTAGATGAGGAATATGGCATTTCTATCGCCAGTGAGACTTTTAAGGAAGCTAAGACAATTCAGGATTTGTTTAACCAAATCAGTAAGTAAGTACGATGACAAATATTGAAAAGTACAACGAAATATTCAAGAAGATGTTTCATGTGACTGACGATAAACTTGAATCGTTGGCATATAGGGATACACCAGAGTGGAATTCGATGGCTCAAATTGCTCTTGTTGCTGCGATTGAGGACAAGTTCGGATTGGATTTTGATACAGATGACATCTTCCAACTGAAGTCATATGTTGTTGGCAAGGAATTGTTGTCGACGAAGTATGACATCGAATTTTAGCTAGTTGTAGATGTTTGAATTCAATGCTTTCAAGGACAAAACAGCCTGTATAACACCATCAGGAGAACGAGTCTCATACGTTGAGATGCAGATGATGTGTGACAGGATCCGGAGCAATCTGTCACCTCATCAGTTAGTATTCTGTTTGTGTGGCAATACCATAGGAGCGTTAGTAGGCTATGTGTCGTTTGTCAACAACGATGATGCCACTTTGATGCTTGATTCTCATATCGAGCGTTCTGTTTTCGAAATACTCTACAAAACCTATTTGCCACGGTATATATGGGCACCAAAAGACTTCGCAATGTCAATTGATGCCTCTGAGATTTTTGTGGAGAAAGATTATTCTTTGTGGGAGATAGAAGCAAACAATACTTTTGTAAATAAGAATCTTTCTTTGTTGCTTACCACTTCTGGTAGTACAGGCTCTCCTAAATTGGTTCGCCTTTCAAAGGAAAATCTGAAGAGCAATGCCCTCTCCATTGCGGAGTATCTTCATATCACTACAGATGAGCGCCCTGTAACTAGTTTGCCCATGTACTACTCGTTTGGGTTGTCAATTATCAACAGCCACTTACTGAAAGGAGCGACTCTCTTACTGACGTCTGCATCTTATGTGGAGCGTGAATTCTGGCAGTTTGCTAATGAGAATAGTTTCACTTCATTTTCGGGTGTTCCATACACCTTTGAGATTATGAAAAAAATGAAACTATGGAAACAACCGATGCCAACATTGCGTACCCTGACACAAGCTGGTGGCAAACTGAGTAATGAGCTGTTGCAATTCTTTATGGAGAAGTATGAGCCTCAAGGTGTGAAATTCTATCTGATGTACGGACAAACTGAAGCTACCGCTCGTATGAGTTATTTGGAGCCAGAGTATGGCATCTCAAAACTAGGAAGTATAGGCAAAGGCATTCCAGGTGGTACTTTTTCATTAATAGATGATAACGGGCATGTGATTGAAGCGGCAAACGAGGTGGGAGAACTGGTGTATGAAGGTCCTAATGTTAGTATGGGCTATGCAGAATGTGCCACAGATCTAATGAAAGGTGATGATAATCACGGTGTATTATATACTGGTGATCTTGCCTACCGAGATGAGGATGGTTTTTATTTTATTGCAGGTCGTAAGAAGCGTTTTCTTAAGTTATTTGGTAATCGTATCAGCTTAGATTATGTGGAAACCTTGCTCAAGGAAAAACTGAAGGAGTGTGTCTGTGTGGGTGATGACTCCCATCTTATTATCTATACGACAGACATTGGTTTTGAAGAGGATGAAATCATAGACTATATTGTTGGTATAACTAAGATCGTACGTACAGTCTTCTCAGTTAGACATATAGAAAAGATACCTCGTTCAGAGTCAGGAAAAATACGATATAAAGAACTAAGTGTAGAATAAACAATGGCATATCAGATTATTAAGAATGTAAGTATTGTCGGTATCACGACCTGTGTTCCCAAAAATGTGGAAGAGAATGCTTCTTTGTCATTCTTTAAGGATGACGAGGCAGAGAAAGTGATTCTTTCTACTGGCATTGAGAGAAGAAGAATAGTTGATCCTGGTGTCACATCAGGTGATTTGAGTTGTAAGGCTGCTGAAGAATTGATTCAAGGTCTTGGTTGGAAAAAGGAAGATATTGACTGCTTAATCTTCGTTAGTCAGACACAGGATTATATTCTGCCAGCTACCTCTTGTGTTATACAAGGCAAACTAAAACTGCCTAATAGTTGTTGCTGTTTTGACATTTCTTATGGATGCTCTGGTTGGGTATATGGGCTTTGTGTAATATCAGCCATGTTGTCTGCAGGTGTAATGAAGAAAGGACTTCTGCTGGTTGGTGATACTACCTCAACATTCAAATCCTCTAAAGATAAAACGGCACGTCCTCTGTTTGGTGATGCAGGAACAGCGACAGCATTGGAATATAACCCAGAATCAGAGGACATGAAATTTGCACTTTATGCGAATGGAAATAAGTTTGATGCTATTATCGTTCCTGACGGTGGCTGTCGAAAGCCATTTTCAGAATTTTCATTGGTAGAGACCGAGTATGAAGAAGGTGTTATACGAACGCCTATGCATTCTGCAATGAATGGAATGGATGTGTTTTCATTTGGTATTACCAAAGGACCTGAAGTTACAAAAGAACTCATGGACTTTGCAGGTAAGACGGTGGACGATGTGGATTTCTTCATTTTCCATCAGGCAAATAAATTCATGAACGAGAAGATCCGTAAAAAGTTGAAGATAGGTGAGGAGAAATGTCCATATTCTATGAAGGACTTTGGAAATGTGAGTTGTGCGACTATTCCACTGACTATTGATTATCGTTTCAAGGATGCGTCTGAACTCAAAGGCAAGGAGATTGTCGCTACAGCCTTTGGTGTTGGTCTCTCATGGGGTAGCACAATATTCAGACTCAATGATATTAAATATGTAGGAATGTCAGAGTATGAGTAGTATTTTTGATCTAACAGGAAAGAACGTGTTAGTGACAGGCGCGGCTTCTGGCATAGGACGGTGTGTGGCTATCGAGGCATCTAAGTTGGGAGCAAGCCTCATATTGGTAGACCTCAATGAGACTGGGTTGCAAGATACTCTTTCAATGCTGATAAAGGGCAACCATACAATATTGAAGTGTGACCTTACCTGTAATGAGGAAAGGAATGGCTTAATTAGTCAGGTTGGTAAACTAGATGGTGTGGTTAACTGTGCTGGTGTTGGTATGACACTACCTTTCAAGTTTTGTACGGAGAAAGAACTGAACCGCATTATGAACATTAACTTCTTTGGTCCTATCTTTCTTGTACAGTCATTAGCTAAGAGCAATAAGATTAATAAGAAAGCCTCTATTGTTTATATGGCTAGTATTGACGGAACAGTAACGGGGCATATCGGCAATTCATGCTATGCAGCCTCCAAGGGAGCCATCATGGGATCAGTACGCACTCAGGCTTTGGAGTTTGCCAGTCGTGGTATTCGAGTTAATTGTGTGTCGCCAGCCAGAGTGAATACGCCATTACTGAAACGTAACAATATTTCTGAGGAGCAGGTAAAAGCTAATATGGAACTTTATCCGATGAAACGATATGCAGAACCCATCGAAATAGTTGGATATATCCTTTATCTACTTTCGGATGTCAGTACTTATACGAGTGGTTCTAACTTGATCATTGATGGAGGATTCACATTAACTTAGTCTTCTTGAGGAAGTAAAGACGGTTATTATTAATTTCTGCAGATAGTGTTGAAGAAGAAAATTCTTTATTTATTGTTGCTCTTGCCGCTGATTGCTATAGCAGTTGTTCAAAAAAACAAAGGCATAGGCTCAAATATTCGCAAAGCGGAAATTAGTGCTAAGTCAGCTGATTTAATCAAAAACAATAAAAAGAATATCACTCGTAGAACTGTAGTTTTACGTAAGAACATTTCATTACATAGTCAACTGCTCTATAGAAATGCTGTTTATGTTATAAACAATAATTTCAATATTGGTAAAGATTCTACATTAGAAATTACTTTTCCTGCATCAAATGTCTCTCGCTGTATGAGCCCACTTTATGAAGGAGAGCTTAGAAAGTTGCAATTGTATCAAAATACAGGAGTGGGGAAGCGTTTAAGTATTATAGGAGATGACGATGTTGCCACAAGTATGCTAATAACACAAAAAGTTATTGATGACCAACAAAAAGTAGTATCTAGTATACCAAAATATTATTACTATGTTCCCATACAAGGTAAAAAAGGCAGGGCTTTACATATTGATGGGAGAAAGTTTGTGTTCCTAAATAAAGACAAAACTCATATTGACAGAAGTAGAGGAAATGTTTTCTGTGGTGATAAAGATGATATTGCATATATTGCAACCGTATATCCTGGTAGCTATACATTAAAGGAGTCTGGACTTTTAAAAATTCCTGATGGTAGTGTTCTTCAGTTTGATGGTGGAAGCATTGATAACGGTGTCCTTTATGGAAATCATACAGACATCATCAATATTTCAAATGCGGCTATCTTTGGAGATAATATTACGATAGCAGGTCTTTGGGATATAGATAATATCAACGACACTTGGTTCAAATATGAATATAAAGAAGGTGTTGCAAAAAATGAAGTCATTGAGAATATCTTTCATCTTACCCATGATGATTATTATTCTATAATTAATATTTCATCAGGAAGAAACTATCTTGTTGAACAGAAAGATGTGCCAGTTGAGCATACTGGTGGTGTCAGACAAAATATAATCAGATACGCATATGGATTATATAAGCGATACTATATTTTTAGTATAGAGCCGTTGGTCTATGACATAGTGTTATTTGACTTGCCTTCCAATGTGAAGATTATACTCAATTCTATAATAACGATGCTTCCTTGTCCCCAAGGAGTCTATTCATTATTTGATGCCTATGGTAAGGAGAACATAACCATTGAGGGAACAGGAATCATTTTTGGTGACAACTATAATGAGTCAAACAGACATGATTACAGTTCTCTTCCATGTTGGCAATCATTTAATGGTAGTCTTTATTATGGAGAATGGGGGCATGTGTTTCAATTAAGAGGGTGTAAGGGTGTCATAATCTCTGGTATTACAATAAACGGAGCATTTGGTGATGCAATCAGTGTAGGATATGCTATTTATGACAAGGAAACAAAAACAAGTCTACTTCCTGTGGGGAATGCACTTATTAGCGAAAGAATAGTTATTAAAAATGTCACTATAAATTGGGCGCGTAGAAATGGGATGTCTATAGCTTCCAGAAATGTATTAATAGATGGATGTAAGATTACTAATACGGGTACAGCAAAAATAAACGGGACAGCACCTAAAGCTGCAATCGATTTTGAAGCAGATTTATTAAATGGGAATCTAACTTATGGTCTGAGTGTATATCCAGAAGTTGGAAATCAGAACTGTGTTGTCCGTAACTGTGTTTTTGATAATAATTATTTTGATTTGGTTTTAGCGGAGAATTATAATAGTATGTATGATACTACAAGTGTATTTATTAAGAATTGTGCTTTAAATAAAGTTTTTTTTACGAACCATGTAAAAAATGTAAGATTGGATAGTTGTATCGTAAAATGTATTTATTGTCCTCAAGAAAATCAAAAAGTTACTTATGAACTGAGCAATATAAAAACTATAAAATGCAAAATAGGACAAATGAATCCACTCTTAACAGGTTTCTTGTCAACGAAATGAAGTTAGCGAGCTAAAGAGTATTTGTAGAAATAGAAATGTGAAACAAAAACAATAAAAGTATCACGAGGAACGACTCAAAACATTACTCTGAGAGGACACACCCGAGCAAAAGAAGACGGCATAGACGCCACGTATTCTCAGGTCGACTTTTACTGAGACACCAAGCTCGAATATGAAACTGGCCTAAACGACCGGTAAGCACTCAATTGCTTTTTGGGGCGTGTAAAATATAATATGTACCTTTGCCGAGATTTATCCGAGAATGACTGGAAGTAAATTGAAGAGGGTTTCAATGCCTCGTTTGAGGCCCAATGGGATGTTGAACGGATGAAGACCTTTTACAGCTCTACTTTTCTTGGATATTCATATCATGCGTTAGACAGGGATGAGAACGGAGTGCTGCGTGGATACAATTCTTTACTGCCAAACGAATATGAATACGATGGCAAGAGAATAATTGTCGGCGTAAGTGGAGGAACTTTCGTCAAGAAAGAGTTCCGAAAAGACGTTTTCATTTTCAAGCACCTGATGGATGCTCTGTTTGCATTCTGCAGGGAAGAAGGCATGGCAATGAAGGTCGGTGTTCCTAACCACAATTCATTCAAGTATGCCTTAGTGATGAACAAGGCTAAGCTGGTAGGGTATCTGGACTATTACATATTGCCCATAAAGGCATTTGATTTCCTTTCCCAGAAATGGCTGCGACCATTGAATGTGTTTACATTGGGATATTCATATTTAATGCTTATGGTATCCTCTCTTGTAGGACAGTTCGGTTTCCGTTCCACACCCAAAAAGATAGAAATATCAGTCGACGAGAATTTTTATGACCTTCGATTCAGGTGTAAGTCTGTTTATAAGGAGTGCAAAAAAGGCCAGATAACAGGGTTTTATCGGCGATATGTGGAAAGGGGACGCAACGTAGCATACATCATGGATTTCAGAGAGAATGGACAAAAGACTCTCCGTGCCTTGAACTTTGTTGTTCGCCAGATATTATTAGAGGAGAAAGGGCTGCCAGCTATTCTGTACGTTGGTACTATCAATGTGCCACAACCTCTTCTGATTAAGGTTCCAGTTAAGATTCAGCCCCAGAAACTTCCTCTTACAATAAATGTTATCAATGGTGACAAAGGATTGGAGGGCGATGCTCTTAATATGAAGAACTGGGACTTTTCTCTTTTAAACTTTGATGTCAGATGAAATTATGTTAAATATTTAAGATATTATTATGGAACAGTTTTTATTGATGACAACATGCATTCACTTGATGGATTTGATAATTATCCGCC
>AUXO018556055.1_pt1 | contig 12735 bp, 11 predicted proteins | sample 768731 | NCBI WGS metagenome assembly AUXO01 (sample SAMN02715735, study PRJNA202380) | gut metagenome | biome: sheep rumen | host: Ovis aries | place: New Zealand: Palmerston North | reverse complement strand
ATACCTATTGGCACCAAGATATGAAATGAGCTGAAGTTCGTCTTCAGCCCCATCAATGCGAACAATGCCGCAAACTGTTCTACGAAGAAATTCAAATACTTGAAGTAGAGAAGCATTCCTGCACCGAGCACTACCCCCAGCACTAACAAGCCTTCCTTCTTACGGGGGAGGGAACGGGAGGGGCTCAGTGCCAGTCCCAAACAATAGAACACCACCGTCGCTCCCACTAGCAATCTTAACATTCTCCAGTCAGCATAGCCATAGAAAAAATAGGATGCCACCAGCATCCATACATTCTGCATTTGTATCTTATGCTTAAATAAAGAATAATAAGGGGTTAAAAACAGAACAAAGAAAAAAAGAAATGATATAGAGTTAACTAGCATCTTTATCTTACTTAAACAAATTCCAAAACCAAAAAAAAGGCCTTGCAATCCAAGGATGACGGAAAACCTTTAAATCAATTACTGTCAGGCCCTGATGTGTATTAAACGTATGAATGCCAAAAGCACCAGCAGGTGGAATAATTCTCCTTACCTCAGTAAATCTGAAAGAAGAATGATTGTTACTTATTTTTTGTAAACTAATTGCATGTCCATACATTTTATTACTCTCTTGGGCAGGACGATAAACATTATCTTGATATTCAAAAAAATCTCCAGCATTTCTGCCTATCCTTTCTTCAAAAAAAACCTCGTAAGCCAGATCATACAGTTGCTTCTCATTCAATTTATATATACCCAATTTATTCCCATTTGGGTTTGGTTCTTCTGTTGAGAAAATAATATCTTCAGTAAAACATGAACTATATATAGCATCAGTAAGAGGACGTTCACTCAAACACCTTACCCTCGCACATTGCTCAGAATTCACATCATATTCATACAGCCACAATTCACCACTTTGGCTATTCTCAGGATAAATAAAAATTTTACCATTTTTTCGAATTATAGCAGGGAAGCTCAAATGAGTCGGTAAAGATAATATCACTTTAATATCAATAATTGCCATAGAACTCCTATCTATTGTCAATTTTGAAATCTTACCAACTTTATCAGCATCAGAAAAATCTTCTACAAGCAAAAAAATAACCTGTTCATTAAAATCCAGAATAAAAGGATCAGCGAACCATCGACCTTGAAAATTATAGTTTACTCTCTTAATTTCTATAGACTTCCCACCAAGAATATCACTCATAGATCCCTCTATGAAAGCCAAATCCCATCGGTGCAATATTATTTTATAAAAAAATGTCTGTAAGATACTAACCATAAAAGTATAATTGATTTCACTAGTGTTTTTCTAATCATTAGATTTTTATGACCCACTAAACATTGATAATTTATAGAATTATTACTTTATTCTTATTTTTGTTAGATACCGCTCCCACCTATCTATGGTATTTGTAATGGAATAAAACTTAGAGCGTTCTATAGCATGTTGTCTGACCGATTCTCTATAATCATAATCCATAATCATTCTTTGTAAAGCATTATCCAATGATTCCACATCATCCGGCTTACAACACAAACCTTGAGAATCATCCTCGATTATTTCTCTTTGCCTACCATTATAATCACAAGCGATACAAGCACAACCTTGGCTCATCGCTTCTATCAACACCAAACCAAATCCCTCATACCGGCTACTCAGCACAAATACCGAAGCTTTCTTATAAAGTGGCTCCATATCTGAGACGAAGCCTAAGAAATCCACAGAATTCTCAACCCCATTCTCTCGGCACAACTGCTTTAAGTAGTTCAAGCTCTCCTCACTCCCTAGCCCAGCAATCTGTAATCTCCATCCAGAATCCTTCATTCTAAACTCTTCATTCTTCATTATATTTCCCCATGCCCTAATCAGAACATCAAAACCTTTCACATACCACCCATCTATTCGTCCTGCTGCCAATACTACATTTTCTTTTACAGGAATCACATCCACAGGAACTAAAGCTAGAGGATTTGGCATTACATGGATATTTTTCAACCGTTGGCCAATAACCAACTTATCAGCCTCGGTCAAAATAGTCACATGTTGATATAGTTTATTCAAGACATATTTTGATAATATATCACAAAAACCAAGGGGGGCAGATGGGGGGCGCTCAAAAGAATTATGCTCTGTAGCAATAACTGGTATCCCCAAACCTATTGATGCTACCTTAGACACGAAAGAGCATGTTGGCATAACACCTATAATGACATTGGGGCGAAATTCTTTTAATGTTTCTCTCACATAAAAAAAAGAACTACCCCATTTCTTGATTTTGTTCAGATTATCTGCGACCAAGTTCCTTATTTGTATTCCATCATTCAACTGATATGTAATGGAATCAAACAAATTGGAAATAACCATTACCTCATGACCTGCATTCAGGAATCCGTTAGCCCACAAAACTGCAACTCTTTCAGCACCACCAAAACTTAAACGAGCACATACAATACAGATCTTCATCCTTAACAAGAACTACTTTGAAAGAATATAATTCATGATGAATATTCCTGTAATACCTAAAGAGAGAGCAAGATACCCAATATTAAAAAAGCCCTTACCAAAAGCCCTTAGCAATGACGGGAGCATAATAATCTCTAATGTTGCAAACATCGTTGATGTACGTGTTGACAAAGCAATGAACATACAGAATGTTATCAATATCATTGTCGAATAGAGGTATGCCGCTCGAATTGTGTAATAATGAGCATCAACACGTTTGACTTTTTTCTCTGCAAAAGTATAAAAAAGCAAGATAAGAGTCTGAAAATAAATAAGAGGGTTAGCTAATCCTTTAGCTTGTTCAACTTCAATGCCATGTGTATAAGATGCTGCAGAACTTAGATCAAAATCCTCCACTTGGTCTGTAACATAATTCTGTAATTCTCCCTGAAAAAAACCTCCTAAAATAAAAGCTATGACTAGTCCCACAATAACATGCCATTTTTTTATTTTGATAAAAGTCATGAAATATAATGGTACCGCAACAATAACTGAATGGTGGAACTGGTATGCAACGAAAACTATCAAAAAAAATCTCTTCCAATCACGCTCTGTGAGATACTTTATCCCCAACAGAAGGATTGCATAAGCTAATCCGGAACGAATCTGTTCCAAATTTCGTCCTGAAAAAAAACGGGCGATATAAATCGCCATCCCCAACAATGGGTAACAACAATATTTATAAAGCCCTTTATAAATAGCCCAAAGACTAAATGCAGCTATCATGAAAAAATAAAATGAATACGAATTACTTAATGTCTTAATAAAGACACTAAGCCAATAGAACCCCAACTCAGAATATCCATAAGGCTTACTTGAAATATCAAAATCATATAATGTAGGTGTAAAGTTTAAACATATAATATAGGAATCAGAATCAGCCCATTTTGTTACATCCTTATTTCCTGCTAACCATGTAAGGATAAAACAAGTAACAAGAAGAGCTATTCTTGTTTTTCTTTCATTATCTTCTTTGATAAAAGAAAAAACAACAAATAGAAATATAATATATAAAAATATTAATGTCATGCTAAAAGCCTTTTATAAAATTGTTTAGCATTATATCCTAACTGAAACAGAAATCTTGCAAATTGATAGTGTCCATTTATAGATAAAACATATAACCACTTAAACGATGTTGCAAATTCTTTAATGAGAGGCAAGTAATCAGAAAAAAACTGTTTAAATTTTTTTGATGTGTAATATTTCTTGCCATAGTGGAAAGCCCGATAGAATATGGCAAATGTTTTTTTTTCCCAAGCTAACTCCTGAAAAGAAGTATCAGCTAATAATTGAACAAACATGTCCCTAATCTTAACATCTTGTAGAAATGTATTCTCGTCATAACATCGCGATTGGGTATGATTTCCATAATGCATATAATGATAATATGCCTTTGGAAGATAAGCTATTTCAATATCGTGCTTCAACAAAGCACACATCGTATATTGATCTTCACATCCATACATTCCTATGGGATACATCAAATTATATTGTTCATATAATGACTTGCGTATCAATTTAATCACAGTAAATCCCTGTATATTATCTCTTATAACATCTTCAAGTACGGTATAATGATTCAGATCTCGGGGTTCTTGTTTACTATAAGTTTGCCTATATGGGTCATTGTAGAATATATCACACATCACCAAATCAGCATTCATCTCTTGAGCCTTAGCATACATATCTTTCAAGCAGTCCGCATCTACCCAATCATCAGGATCAAAAAAAATAGAAAAAACACCTTGTGAATGTGCTAATCCGTAGTTTCGCGCGTCGCTCAGTCCACCATTTGGTTTATGGAAAGCTATGAAACGGTTATCTTTTGCTGCATATTCATCACAAATAGCCGAGGACCCGTCTGTACTTCCATCATCTACTAATAGACATTCATAGTCCTGAAATGTCTGTGCGGCTATAGAGTCTAGACACTTCCGCATTAGTTCCTCCATATTGTATATGGGTACGATAACGCTAATGGCAGGCTTGCTCATGTTTGATTCCATCTACATATTTATTTCTAACCCTATAAATCCGACATGCATTAGCTAATAATGAAAATGTATATTCTAATTTGTGATCACTTCTCAACCAATGATACTTAATCCAACCAGGAAGGTTAAGATGCCACTCTGGATGTCCGATATACTTAAAGAATGCATTTTGTTTGACATATGCTTCTATCTGTACTACATCTTTGGCCACTGTCCTTGAAGTTGTAATACTATTATTATTTATTGAATATATATATAATTTTTGATTAATAACCTTACAAGATTTACAAAAAAAACCCACTTGGTACGAATACCAAATATCATTTCCCAATATAACATCCTCAAAGGTTATATGATAATGATCTATAAAATCTTTGGATACCATTTTTATTACAGGTGCGTTCATATATTTGATTTTTTCAAGCAATTTCTCATCAGATTCGAAATTATTAAATATCACGTCTTTATTACTATGTAGTTTCTTTTTACTTTCATTATCAATGCATTGGTAATTAAAAAAAACAACTTCAACATTTTGTTCTTGATCCAAGACCTCTAAAAAGCCATCTGCATAGTAATCGTCACTATCAGCAAATAATATCCATTTTCCCACAGCTTTCTTTAGGCCTTCATTTCTCGCTGCGCCAGCACTATGTCCCCCCTTCGTTAAAACCAACTCGATACATTTATCGTTATCGAATTTAAACTCTCTCCAATCTACAATATTAGGGTCACTGTCATCATCGACAACAATTATCTGTACATCGTTACGTCGCGGTATAGAATTGACACAACGTTGCAACAATTCTGGACAGTTTTTATGGGGAATGATGAAAGAATATGTTATTTTATTCATTTTTGCACATTTTACAAACGACCATCAATAACATCACGTGAAAGAAAGCCCTTTACATCATAGACAACACCATCCTTTTGATTGCGTAAAAACGACCGGACTTCCAATGACAAGAATTCATGATGGGAAACGCAAAGGATTACAGCATCTTGAGTACCTTTTATGCTATCGACACCTTCTTTCATAATGTCAATATTATACTCTTTCTTAACTACCTGAGGATTTGCCCAAGGGTCATATACTGTAATATTATCTGTATATTCTTTCAACGTATGATAAATATCTACAATTTTCGTATTTCTTATATCAGGACAATTCTCTTTAAACGTAACTCCAAGAATCAATATATGTGCATCTTTAACCATTACTCCTTTCTTATTCATCAATTTAATAGTCTGATTGGCAACATAATCGCCCATGCCATCATTCAGACGTCTTGACGAAGACATCACACGAGGAAGAACACCATAAACCTGCGCTTTCTGAATCAGATAATAGGGATCTACACTAATACAATGTCCACCTACTAATCCTGGTGAAAGCTTAATAAAGTTCCATTTGCTGGAAGCAGCATCAATCACATCATGTGTATCAATTCCCATGGCATTAAAAATCTTTGCCAACTCATTCATAAAAGCTATATTCACATCGCGTTGTGAATTTTCGATAATCTTAGAGGCCTCTGCAACTCGTATCGAAGGAGCCTTATGAGTTCCATTCACCAAGACAGAGTTATACAAGCGATCTACAACGTCAGCGATTTCTGGTGTAGAGCCAGACGTAACTTTTCTTATTTTCTCTACGGTATGTAGTTTGTCACCAGGATTAATTCTTTCTGGTGAATAACCTGCATAAAAATCTATATTGAACTTTAACCCTGAAACTCTTTCCACAACGGGAATACACTCCTCTTCTGTAACACCGGGATAAACTGTAGATTCATAAATAACAATATCTCCAAAAGAAATCACCTTACCAACGGTTTCACTTGCCCCCCATAAGGGACGTAAGTCGGGTCTATTATTAACATCAACAGGGGTTGGAACTGCAACAATATATACATTTGATGATTTAATATCATCAATGATTGTTGTACAACGAAAACCATTTTTTATCGCTTGCTGAAGTAATTCGTCCGAAACCTCTTTGGTATCATCGTGTCCAGACATAAGATTATCCACACGGTTCTGATTCAGATCAAAACCCACAGTTTCATATTTTGTAGAAAACAGACGTGCCAAAGGTAATCCTACATAACCTAAACCAATGACACAAATTTTATACTTTCCCATTTCGAAAAAAATATTATACTCTTTTTAACTTATTTTTTCATTAACGAATAAAACTATGCAAATATCTTCATCGATTATTGCAAAAGTTCTTGGTAGAGTTTTATATGCTGATCAACCACTCTATCCCATGAAAATTCATTTTTAAGATTTATTACCAAACTACTATTCCGAGAAGCACCAAAGACATTGACAACACACTCTCTTATACTCTCTACCGAAGAAGGAGAAAAACGCATACAATCTTTAAAAGAGTCGTAATCTAAGATGGGAAGTGTTTCCGAGATTGCCAATTTACACCCAGCAATACCTGCTTCAAGAGCTACCAATCCAAAAGTTTCATTGTATGAGGGAAATACCATGGTGTCAGCATTCGAAATTGCAGACCAAAACAAGTCTGAATCATGTTCTACCCAACCTAAAAAATGAAAATGATTATCATTCCCTGCATACCTGACACATTTATCAAAATAATCTAAGCACCACACTGCGGGACCACCAAGAAAAACGACATGTATGCCTGTGCCTTTCAAAGCCCTTATAACATTCAATTGATTTTTGTTGTCGTCAAAACGGCCAATAACAATAGCATATTTATCAATTTCCCCTATCACATCAAACACATCTCTACCAGCATAATTTCTAACAGTAACTCCATTAGGAATAACCATAAGTATATTTTCATCAATACCATAATGCTCAGAGATAAATTGAGATTCCTGATAAGACTCAGTTACAATTTTATCCATTTTTTGGAGCATCTTAAATCTTCTCTTCATGATTGTATGAACAGGTAACCTATTAATGAATTTGCGATATCTGTCAAGAACTGTTCCATTAGTAATCGGTATAACTGAAGAGAGAACAACTTTTTTCCCTAATCCCTTAGCAAAATCAATAAGTTCATCCTGTTCATCTTTCATCTTGAAAAGGTGTAGAATATCACAATCTTGAATTCGAGATTCATAAGGATTAAATAGTTCTGCCTCTACGCCATCCTTTTGATTAAGTTGAGAATGAATTGCCCTTATTCTATTTTGAATGCCACCAGATTCTGTCTGACAACAAACATTATATCCATGAAGAAGAATTTTCAAACTTTCACCTTGCATAACTAAAAAACAATTATTTATAATTTTACAAACTCCAATATTTGTAATACCGTGCTATCAAACAAGTAATGATTAAGCATGTTATCAGATAAATAATGGGATAATGAGACAAAAAAACATCACCAAGAGTGGTCTGTAAGACAATCATTGGTATTCTTTGATAAATATAGAGAGGGAAAAGATTTGTACCAAACCATTGTAACCAACTATTCCCTATCTTAATCTTCATTGTAAACATCACAATAATTAGAGAAAAGGCAACTGCCATAATATTAGGTCTCAACCCTCTCAGATAAGGCCCATGACCATGTGTAAAGAGGAAGATGCAAACGAGTATGAAAAAAAAGGGGAAAAAGTATTTCTTGAGTATTGGTTCCACTTGCTGTCTATAATTCGCATATAAATAGCCTGCAGGATATGCCAGTATAGTATCATACCACCAAGTTCCCTTAACAAATGACAATATAAGCATAGCAAGTATGCAAAGGAAAAAGATAACAAATCCCACCACCTTTGAACTGTTACTTATTCTATTTGCTAAATATGTAAGGGAATAACATAAAATAATGACAAATATATACCAATTGCTATTACCGACAGAATCCCAAGCCAGAAAAGAAAGAAAAATTTGATTTACTGTTAATGGTTGTGACAAGAACAGGGCAAGCAAAACAAAGAAACAAACAGCAACATCAAAATTTAACAATGTTTTAAGAATACGGTGATAAGGCATTTGATTTACATATTGTATTCCTTTCCTATTTACCTGTAATGCGACACCATAACCTGAATAAAACAAAAACATTACTACAACCAATTGCCCTATAAATCTTAACATTTCCTGAGTTATCAAATCTATACCGGTAAAGACATATCCACTTGCCTTGATGTACTGAAGAGAATGAGTCAAGAAAATCAAAAGAATGAAAACACCCTTTATGCTATTACATCTTTCCTTTGAAAGATTATCGCCTTCCGAAGTAAAACGAATTCCCCAAAGAGAGAGTAACAAAACTAAAACAAGGTATAAATATAGCATCGCATTACTATTTCTTTTTTTTCAAAATAATGTCACGCAACTCAAACAAGGAGGATATTTTAAAAAGATAACATAAAGACAAGTAATAGATGGGGCAAATTATCAAAGATATACCTAAAGACAGAATGGGAATTGTCACATAATGACTAATAAGAAGTGCAATAACCATCATAGAGAATGACAACAAAAAGGAGGGTAAAATTTCCTTGACTTGAGTCCCAAAACCATAATTAAGAATTTTCTTGGTATAAAAGGTATTCATATAAAAACCTATCAATGCATATACAACTCTACCTATGCACATTCCTATGATCCCAAAAAAAACAGAAACTACAAGAATGGTAAAAGCTACTATTTTTTTTGCAATTTCCAATTTCAAAACCAAGTCGCTTCTGCCTGTTACATACAAAAGATTTAGATTGATTTTAATGATACCACTCCACAAATAAGCGAAACAGAGAATCTGTAATAAGATGACACATGGAGCCCATTTTTCAGTAATTAAAAAGAAAATGAAAGGTTTAGCAACACCACATAGCCCCATCAAAAGAGGGAAGACAAAAAAAGCAACCATCTTGATATAACGTGAATAAGCACTCAAGAGTCGCGTTTGGTCATTCTGGATATCTGTCAAAACAGGAAAAGCAACAGTCTGAAGAATAGTTGCCGTAGTGTTTCCTGCAAAATTTGCAAAGGCATTGCCTTTTGTATAAAATCCCAAACTTGCTGAAGAAAACTTTTTTCCGATAACGAAGTTGTAAATGTTATCGTAGATAGCAGAAATTAAGGATGCTATAAGAATCTTGGAACCATAACCAAAAAGCCCATGGAAAGATGACTTCGAAAACTTCCGGCGTGGAATCCATCGAACAAAATAAAATAACAAGAGGGCAGAGATAATTGCATTTGTCAACCCTTGTATGACAAATGTCCATACTCCAAATCCGCTGTATGCACAATACAACGAAACTGCCCCTGAAAGAACAGCTGAAATTATGCTTATTTTTGTAGTAGTCTTAAAGTCAACTGCAACATATAGTTTATTTCTGCTCGTACTGACTAAAGCATTGATGATCAATGTCAAAGCAGAAACGCGTATCAAATTTCTTAGCAATGGCTGTTCAAAGAAGTTTGATATATACGGTGCAATAGCAAACAACAATACATAAAAAAACAGGCTTACTGCCAAGTTCACATAGAATACAGTACAATAGTCATCTTCATTCCTGTCTTTTTTCTGAACAAGAGCACTACCAAAACCACTATCAATAAAAACGCCAGAGATAGCAAAAAAGATGCTGGTCATACCTACCAACCCATAATCCGACGGACTAAGCAGGCGCGCAAGAATAACACCAAGAAAAAATTCTATTCCTTTTATGGAATAGGTATTCACAGCGTTCCAAACAACTCCTTTTACAGCCTTGTTCTTTAAACTTGTTTCAGCCATCACCTACTTAAAAAATGGACTTTACCATATCGTCATAGATATTTTGTGCAACACTCTTCCCACTAGGAGGAAGAAGATAATGTTGAAAAAACTCCTCGCGTTGGGCTTTCATTGTATCATGACCTGCTAAAACGACATCATCAATAAAATGTTTGACATCCTCGTTACATGTGACCCTATAATGAACATCATATGCTTTCTTTCCAGTTTCATTGGCAGTTTTTTTCGCAGTCTCTATATCAGGGTTATCATAGAGAATAGGCTTATTAAAATAAAGATAATCTATGGTAAATGAACCTGAATCATGAATCAAAGCATCTGATTCTTTGAACAAGTCAACAAAATCTCCAGTCTCAAGTTGAGTTGTAGACCCGTTTTCCCAAAAATCATAATACTCCTTAGTTCTTTTTTCTCCCCAAACAGGGTGTTTTACCAACTCAGAATACAAGCGAGGATGAGGTTTAAAAGCGATTGCTATTTTATCAGAATAATCAAAGGCTAACTGCCGCATGAATTCTGACATGTTTAAGAAATTAGAAACTTGGGCAAAACCAAGGTCATTTACTATTGTGAAATGAGGAGCCCAAATAATTCTCTTCAAGCTTTTATCTTTCACTTTCCATGGATCTGCTTTAGCTGGTAGAACATAATCATCGGCACTTGGATAGCCAACAACCTTAACATTCCGCCCATGATTGTATGCGTTTATTTGAGCTAATGATTTACTATGCTCTGTTGGGTAATACAATTTCCATGCTATATTGTTAAAAATAGTATTATTACTGTAATACTTTTGGCCTCTCGTTAAAAAGGCATATGGGACATGGCAAAGGAGTCTATTTTTAAACCTCAAGAAACAATAGCATTCATCTATAGACTTTTGGTACGGTTGTACGTAGAATAGAACATCTGGCTCAACAACTGAAAAAACATCTATAGGTTCCTTACCCTTTTCCAGTTCATAATCAACAAATGGCACACTATGCTCATTAAAATAAGCACGCATACCTTGCAAATCAGAGCAACGGGCTTCAAAAGAAAAAGTTGTTGAGGGAGCGAGAAAAACATACAAACGAAAACGTTTGTCCTCTCGTAACAAGTCATACAAATGTTGATATTTCCACATTGCAATATTCATAGGAAAAAACACAACATTGATAACTTCTTTATCTTTCAGATTCTTTAAATAACGCCTTTGCATAATGGAAATTATCCAAGGTTTTATATATGGATAATATATCCACTTTAAAAATCTCCAATGCCAAGCAGCATGTAACCTTGAGAAAAATGACTTTATAATATTCCTCATTCTGATTATCCAACTTTAGAAATAACTGTTTTCTAAAAACCAAACATAAGCTTTGTTAACAGGGAATAATATAAATCCCTAACAATAGGAATAATGGAATAATTATGAACTCATTGTGAAAACTTTAAGCCATGTAACAATAGCATTTTTAACAAATATCATATCGTCACTAAAAATAACTCTGCACACCAAAGCTGCCACTTCTGATTTCCCGTTAGTTTCTCCAGTGGAATGTCATTACGAAATACACCTCTACTTTTTGGACCTTCCCAATTTTTGAATATTGTATCAACAGGACGAGGCATTGGTATTTTGAAAGGAATATCTAAATCTGGATATTTGATAGCATAAAGCCCTCGAACGAGATATTTTGGTTCTCCATTACGGACACGATTCATGTCTAAAGGCTCTTCCATCATCAGCTTGGCATAAGGGTCATAATAAGGCATCCATGCAGCACCAAAAGCATTCATATATGAACTGCTACTCTCAATAGAAAAGACTTCATCCATAAACTTCAAAACATCTATACCATCATCGCCTTTTCGATACTTCTCAAATAGTTCATATTGATCTACAGGCTTTTTCAACACCAATTTCGGGTCAAGGAAAGTGTATCTCTTTGCAAAAGCATCAAATGTCCATTCTGGTGAAATAAGTTTATCCATACCACCAAAAATCAAATCTGCACTTTCACCTACTATCATCAGCTGTACGCCATCCTTTTTAGCAAGTTCTGCAGCCTTATATATTTGTGGTTCTATAGAATGAACTGGTGCAAACTTGTATCTCATTACTATAGGAGTGTATTTCTCATAATCCTCCAATGTGATATCAATAAGATGGTGGTTAAGCTGGAGCCTTTTGCAATATGTTTTAGCCCGTTCCACATCGGCATCAAACTCACCGGAATTGGAATTAAATGTATATGCGTGACTTCCTGGTTTGAGATAAGCGGCAAGATTAGCACTATCCATACCGCCTGAAAGAAGAATGCCAATGTTGTCATATTTAGCATACAAAACATCGAATTGTTTCTGTATTTCCCTGTCTATGTCTTTTGAAGTCTTAACAGGGATACGATCTTTCTCTTCTACAGGACGGAAATTCTTATGTTGAAAGCCTTCCGCAAAATCAACACCATCTTTCCAAATATAGCGGAAAGCCATATAGGAACTTAAACAAAA
>AUXO015067710.1_pt1 | contig 12736 bp, 10 predicted proteins | sample 768731 | NCBI WGS metagenome assembly AUXO01 (sample SAMN02715735, study PRJNA202380) | gut metagenome | biome: sheep rumen | host: Ovis aries | place: New Zealand: Palmerston North | reverse complement strand
TGCCGAAGTTTCACCTTGCCGCGCCAATAATTTTATGAATTTAAACTAACGTACTGAAAACCAAGTAATTATGGTGTGCGTTGGGAGAATTGGTGTGGAAGCTGATTTTATTAAAGCAAAAATATTAATATCGTTTTGATTTGTAGGTGTTTACAGTCTATCAATAATCTCTGGTCAGTTTAAAATATGAAAAAAATACATGCTCGGCATTAAAAAGGATTTTTGTCAATCTGAAATGTCTGTGGAAAAATATAATGAAATTTTTTTATGGGACATAATCTTGATATTTTGTTTAAGGATGGTTATTATTTAAAAGATGTGTCTGATGGTTACGTGAAGAATTTGGCAGGTTTTTCTCTGTCAAATGCTATGAGAGCTTATTCTCGTACATCTGTTGACCTGGAATACTTGAGGAATGCTGAGAGTATAGATCAGTCAATGGATCAGGGAAGTAAGGATAAGCATCATAGTGGTTCGTATGCTACGGATGCGAGTGATGCCATTACTCACTATCATCATTTCTACGTGTGAGAGTGGAGAAATGTGTCGCGCCCAGCGCGGTACTTTATGGAGCGGGGAGGATTGCTCTGCAGCGCTTTTGGGATGCTGACCCTGGAGCATCGATACGCTTATGAATGAATTAACACCTCTTGGCTTTTTTGGGGACGTTTGGAGGTGTTGTGGTTTTAATGGGGGAAAGTTTTCAACAGGTGTTGGAGGGGAATAGAATAGATATAACTTTGCGGAAGAACGCTATGTAATAGCAACTGACAAAGACGTTTGAAGAGGAACCGCGATTCAGTCGAGGAGAAAAAGACGAAAGAGAGATATGACATATGATTCATTATAAATCTTTATAACAACTGATATGGAGAATGTAATACAACTGTCAAAAACCGAGAGGGCACAGTTTATCTATCTGTTGAAGATACTGAAAAACCAAGGTGATCAGGAGTACGATTATGATAACCTGATTAAAGCCCTGCAATATGGTTTTGAACTACATTATAGTGATGTATTTGAATGCCTATTTGACGAAGAACTGCCGGCAGACCAGTGCCGGGAGGTTCTTGATATTCTAGAGATGTACAGGGGAATCATATACTCCTATACTAATTTAAAACGTGAAGGCAAACAGGGAACGCTGACTGATGAAGATGTTAAATTCAAAGGCTTTGATGGGAACAATGAGACAAAGCAGATGTCTTACGCCGATTATTTCATCAAGGACTTGGAACGTTACTCTGAAATTGAGGAATTGTCTCATGGCTATTATAACAGTCACTGCCAAATGCTGCCCAGATACCGCGCCATGTTAGAGAAATGGGAGGCGTATAAGTCGCTGCCCAATCGTTACTTGATGAACGAGCAGCAGATTAAAGAACTATTAAAGCGCTACTAAATGGACTGGGTTGGTGCGATAATAGGCATTATAGGAGCTATGGCATCCATCGTAGGTGCAGTCATCTCTCATAAACAAAGCAAGGAGGCGATAAAGGCCAAGGATGCATCTGTCGCTGCCAAAGATGCCACGGAGGCTGCTAGGGATAAGATTTTCCAGAATATCCAGTACGAAGAGTTTGCCCGTTTCCAGAAAGAGTGCGAGAAGTTTGGGATATTTCTGCATAAGGCCAGCAAAGGAAACGCTTTGCAAGGAAAGAGCGCAAACTATGTGGAAGATGAACTGGAGAAGTTTGTGACCGGCTTCAATGTGGAGATTACTAAGACTACAGGTGCAGATAGAGCCAGCCTAATGGAAAGCTATAAAGCACTCGCCGCAAGAAGGAGTTCTGTTGCAGCTGGAAACAGAGAAAACATACTGGCCCTGCTTGATGATGTGAGAACTCTCACAAGAAAGGTTGCAGATCTTCAGATGAAGAATAAAATGAGCGTATGACCCATGATGAGGCTTGGATACAGAAATATAATGATGTGGTGGCTTTTATTAAGGTCAACAAGCGGAATCCGAGCAAGCATGATGACGAGGAGAGGGGAAAGTATTTGAACTGGTTCAAACATAACAGGAAGTTGTATGCGGCGGGGGAGATGAAGCCAGAGAGAGGGGATAAGTTTAAAGAATTGCTAACTTTGTGTGAGAAGTATAAGCATAAGAATCAATATCAATAACAGAATATGATAACACTTCCCAAAAACGTAGAAAAGCTTATTTATAGCGTTGGTAAAAACGCTGTATGGAGATGTTATGGTCAGGAAGAAATCTCTATTGATAATACTATTTCTGCTGATATCAAGAATAAGAAGCCATTCATTGTAGAGCAAAATGGACGGAGAATACTGTTTACATCAAATCCGGAGGCAATAATACCCGATGATTGCCCATACGCAGTTTTGGTAAAACGCATGCCGACAGGTCCTCAATTTATTGCAGGAGATTTGGTTATAATCAGGTGGCTAAAGCACCCTCTAATGAATGATTCACTGTCTCCTGACGATGTTGCGAAGACATGGCGGGGAAGTTTTACCTATATTGAAGAAGATAGAGAAGCACACTTGGACGGTTTACGTCAACCTCAAGCGGGCGCAATTCATTCTTGGCTAGCAAGTAAAAAGACAAGAAAGGACAGAGCAATTATTGTGATGCCAACGGGTACTGGTAAAACAGAAACCATGTTGGGAATAATGGTGACGGGGCAATGTAAGAAACTTCTTGTGACCGTACCTAGTGATGCTCTCCGTGACCAAATCTCAGAGAAATTCATTACCCTTGGAAAACTACATGAGTTTAATATTGTAACTAAAGAATGTAAAAATCCTTATGTGGCTATTATCAATTCGGGTCTTGATAATGTAGAGGATTGGAGGCAGATTCTAGACCGATCAAATGTGATAGTCACAACAATGGCTTTATTAGTGAAGATTGCTCCTGACGTTAAATCATTACTTTCAAATACAGTCACTAATGTTTTTGTGGATGAAGCGCATCATGTTGAAGCTAAAACATGGAGTGAGTTCTTTGATACGTTTGATCGAACAAAGATTACGCAATTCACAGCTACACCTTTCCGTAACGATGGAAAAAAGCTAAAAGGAGAATACGTTTACACCTTTACGCTTCGCGCGGCACAGCAGCAGGGATATTATCAAAAGATTAATTTTTGCCCTGTTTATGAACTTGAGAGGGAGAATGCTGACAAAGAAATAGCAAAAGAGGCGGTAAAAATCTTACGAGAAGATCGTGAGGTAAAGCGCAAGGATCACTTCCTAATGGCCCGTTGTAAAGATACAACACGTGCAGAAGAGGTATATCAGTACTACAGGGAATACGAGGAGTATAATCCTATAGTTATTCACAGTAAGACTCCTAATAAAGAAAAGAAACTAGAAGAAATAAAGAATGGAGAGCATCAGATAATTGTTTGTGTGAATATGCTTGGAGAGGGTTTTGACCTTCCCCAATTAAAAGTTGCAGCTATTCATGATGAGAAGCAAAGTCTTCCTATAACTCTCCAGTTCATAGGCCGTTTTACTAGAACAGCCAGAAATATTGGAGAGGCGAGTTTTGTCACCAATATGGCTTATCCGCCGATGGCTGATGATGTTAGGAATCTATACCTCAAAGATGCAGACTGGAACTTCATCATACCTGGCCTCAACGATAAGGCTACAGAGGAGCAACAAGCTTTTACAGAATTGCTTAATGACTTCCCCGATCTCCATGAAACAGATATTCCTTTTCAGAGTATTAATCCAGCCCTGAGTACCGTTATTTATCGTCTGGACAGTTTTGTGTGGAATACAGACAATTGGAAGGAGGTGTTTACAGAACGAGATTTTGATTATCGTTACGGAAGTGTAAACGAAGCTAACGATATGATGATTATAATTTTGGGAAGTATTGAGGGCGTTGATTGGACAAATTATGAGGGGATACAGAATAGATCATGGAATGTTATTCTTCTCCATAAGTACGATGCGGGGAATTATAAACATCTCTATATTAATTCATCATTTAGCAAACCTTCTTTTGATAAATTAGTAAAAGCTTTGTTCGGCGCTGAACAAGAAAAACTGAGTGGTGACATAATGTTCCGTTCTTTCCATGGAATGAGCCGTTTATTGGTTCAAATTTTTGGAGGACGTAAAGCTATAGCGGGTGATTTGTCTTTTAAATCCTACGTGGGGCCGGATGTGGAAAATGGACTTAAAAAGCTTGAACAAGGTACTCTCATTCAGAATAATATTTTTGCATCAGGCATAATTAATGGGGAACGCACTACTCATGGCTGCTCAAAAAGCGGCAAAATATGGAGCTATCGTAGAGGAAACCTGCATTCTTTCAAAGGCTGGAGTCATAGAATTGGTGCTTTAGTTGAGGATCCGACAATTCGAACCAATGAAATATTTAAGCATACATTAAAGGTTAATGCTGTAGCAAGCCCACCTCAATCAGTGCCTATTTCGATTGACTGGGACGATGACATTTATAAGAATGCACGTTATAATCAAACTCTACAATTTGAGGGGAGCGATGAGCAGGTGTATATATTTGACACAGCAATTGAACTAACCGAAAGGCAGTATGATGATATAAATAACTTACCTTCTGACATCCTCTTCCAAATCACATATAAGGGTTTTTGTACAAAGTATCGTATTTCATACGCATCTGTTCAGAATGATGATAAAATAAAGTATTCTTACAGAGTTGAAAAACTAGAGGGCCCGAGCATTAGTTTTAAGCGTGGGTACATTCCTTTTGGTGATATAGTTGATTATTTCAACAAAGAGAAACGTTCGCCAGTATTCTTCTTTGCAAACGGATCAATGCTTTATGCCAACAACTTAGTTCAGTTACGAGAGGAAGTAATAACACCATATAGTGCAGAAGACTTAATTGGATACAATTTTATAGGCGATGGTGTTAGTATAGGAGATGAGTCTATGGATTGGCCGCATAAACCAAATACGATTCAGTATTATATGTGGCAACGGATCAATGATGATTATGAACTTTTATTTGATGATGATGGGAGCGGAGAGGTGGCTGATTTGATAGGTATCCGCCAAGACGTAGAAACAATATATGTTGATTTGTATCATCTGAAATTTGCTCAAGACAATCGTATCTCAAAAAGAATCGATAATTTTTATGCGGTTTGTGGTCAGGCTGAAAAGAGTCTGAAATGGCGGAACGGGGATATGAATATCTTTAAAAGATTGATTTATAGAACGACTCATACGGTAAAAGCCGAGAATCGCATTCTTAAAGGTGATGTTGATCTGCTTAAACAATGGTCACAAGAGGCTGGTTACACTAAAAAGGTAAAGTTCCATCTTCATATTGTCCAACCTGGACTAAGCAAGGCAGATGCCCCTGCTGATATTCTGCATTTGCTGGGAGTGGTACAGAACTATGCCTTTGAAGTATGTAATTCTGGATTGACTGTTCATTGCAGTATGTAGATGATTATGGAATAGATTACAAATTAACAATATGGATAGTAGAGTATATTACGGAGAGTATTCTTTGAAGCATTGGATTAATATGATCCTATCAAAGAATATCATACTGCCTAAGTATCAGAGAAGTTTTGTTTGGGATGAAAAGGATGTAGTGAGACTTTTGAAATCTATTCAAGAAGGTCAGTTCGTACAACCTGTGACTATAGCCTTGTATAAGACTGACGAAGGAATGCCTGGTCAGAACCTGATTATTGACGGGCAGCAGCGACTGTCTTCCATATTGTTGGCATACCTTGGATATATGCCAGACAAGAACAAGTTTGAAAAGCCAGAGATGCTGGCCAATGATGAAGACGATGCGGCAGATGAACCTACGGATGAAGCACGGGAAAAAGGTCCTATCAAATGGAGGTTCAGCGATCTTTTTGATAAGGATGGGGATAATAGAGTAGAAGCCATTAGAAAACGTCTGGAGAAAGATCCTCGTTATACACCGCTAGATGTGAATGTGACAGAGCAGTTCTTTGATAAGGCTTTTTTAGGATACAGTTATATAGTACCTGCAATAGCAGATGCCCATATCATACAGAGGGGTTTCTCGCAGTTGTTCAGGGACATAAACTTCTTTGGTAAGAAACTTTCTGCATTGGAGAGTCGCCGTTCTCTTTACTATTTGAATGCAGATTTATTACCTTATCTGGAAGGACAAATTGAGGACGAGAAGGATGTGCTTTGTGATATCAAGTTGATGGATAAGATGCAGCCTATTAAGATAGACTTTGTGCGCTACCTGTCTATTATTTCACAATATACAATTACTGAAAACCCCAACAAAGTTTTGATAGGCTATTCTGCATCTTCTTCACGTGAAAGCTTTTATGCAGATTATGTATCTTATCTGTTAGGATTAGAGCAAGAGGATAGAGAGAATAAATTTGATGGATTTGGTTTTGAGGAAACATTCCCGGATAACTGCTGGCAGGAAAGGTATAAGCTGTTGAAAAAAGCTATTGAAAGGCTAAGGCCCATGTTCAAGATGGCCGAGAAAAATAAAGATGCCTTTGCTTCGTGGATTGACGCTGACTATTGGTTCTTTGGCTTGATTTACTCAATAGTTTTTGCCGGCAAGACTTTGAATGAAGATTTGACCGGTCTTGATAAGGTGATTAATGATGAGATTGCTGAGAAGAAAAAGTGGGATTACTACGCAAAATCGCCCAATAGATTGGGTAATTTGCGAGACCGCTTGGGTAGATCAATAGATATTATCTGGGAGTATGTTCACTGAGGTACACACAGACTTTATTCTGAATCCATTAATGGATGTGCTTGCAAATGGTATTCATGCATGCACATCATTGCCTGTGGGAGTTGAAAACAGTGCGTTGGGAGAATATTTAATGCAGTCGCTTTTCCTGAGGATAACAGGTGCCCAGGAACAGAAACTGAAATGCATCTGTTGGGCGATGGCAACGAATGACTACCGTTACAGGTACGACCTGCTGAATGTAAAACAATATGGTGAATGTTCTGAATATAAGCATAAAAAGGGAATCTATGTGGATTTGTGCAACCTTATCCAAGGGCTTGACAGTAAGTTTACACCAATAGATGTTCTGTCAGATTTACCTATCACAGAAGAACGTGAGTCTGAGATTAGAAGTAGATGGGAACACGAGATTGATGACGGTAGGAGAAAGGAAGCGGAACATATCATTGCAGAGAAAACCAAAAAGGGTGAAACGTTGGATCAAGAGGACAAGGACGAAATATTGAATAATCTTTTGAGAAAGGTTTATCCTGAAAAAGAATGGAGAGAACGACTATTTAAAGAGAAGAAGGTACAGTTTGTAAATGATATCGTTCAGCGACTAACGGCAGTGGTTGAGCATTCTCCGCTTACGGCATGGAATTATAGAGAATACATGTTCTTTAAAGAGCACTGGCAAGATGTTGTGAATGACAAGCAACTCATTCTCTCAAACAATGAATTCCTGGGGTCTGGACTCCAAATGTTCTATAAGCAGTTGGTATTTGAACAAAGGAACAGGATTGCTCACAATACTGCGTCATATCTTAAGGATATACCAACGCTTGACACGCTGGCGGATAAAAGTTATGTGTATAAGAACTATTACTTCCGCTTTGCAATCCTGCTGCTGATAGATGAGATATTTATGTTAATGTTTAAGCGGTACAGGGAGTTGAGTATTAGTAGATTCTGATTTCAGGTGCGCCGGCGGGCGGAAAAGGCACATGGTGCTGCCGTCAGGCTGCACGATGTGCGTGCGGAGCGGAAGGCTTTAATGGCCATAGGTCATTTGTGCCTGGAGCGGGGATGATTCAAGATATATAATAAGGACAGCTGCAAAACAAACCCTTGCGGCTGTTGTGCGTTAAAAGAAAGGAATAGCTTATGTTTGAACAGATCAATCAAGTAACAATTGAAGGTGGATACTTTGAACGTGCAGTTCCACTAAAGTTGTTTGAGAAACGCTTCAATGTCCTATATGGCAGGAACGGAAGTGGTAAGACCTCCATATCACGAGCTATAGCGGAATTCAGAAAACTGGACGCTGAGATTGAAGGGGAACGCAAATTCACGGTCTCATTCAATCAACCGTTGTCTGATGAAGACAAGAAACACATTTTTGTGTTCAATGAGGATTATGTGAACAAGAAAGTACGCCTTGAGGATGCTGAAGGCCTTGGCACTATTGTTATGCTTGGTGATGCGGCTGACATTCAAGGTGAAATTGATGCTAAAACGGTGGAACTGAACGCCATTAAGGCTGTATTTGAACCGCTGGAGGCTGATTATAATAAATATTCGAGTGAAACTGATCCGATTTCACCCAAGAAGTTGTTTAATGACCTGAAGAACGCTCTTGAAGAATGGGCCCGCAAAGATTCCGAGATTAAAGGAAATAGAAGAAATACTAGTTTGAGTGATGCCGTGACAACAGACATTAAAGATTCTGCTGGCGAGTATGACCCCGTGCTTGATGTTGCTGCACTGCAAACTGGTTTTATTTCCGCAGTGAGAGTGTTTCTTGCCGCATCACAAGGTGAAAGGATCGTTTGGAGATGTACTCCAGCAGCGCTGCCTGAGGCAATTGACAATTTCAGAAGTTTGCTGAATCAGAAAATTGAACGGCCGGAACCAACCGAGCGTGATAGAATCATAGTGGAGGTGATGACCAGTGCCCTAGATGCGCACTACGTGAATGAGGCAAAAGAAAGATTCGAAAAGGAAGAAACGACCTACTGTCCACTGTGTATGCGAGACATAACGCTCGAAGAAAAGGAGAATTTGTTACAACGCATCAGTCGCTTGATGACAGACCGCGTGAATGAATACAAGCAACAGCTTGCCCTTATGAAACGCAAATACGAAGATGTGGCTATTGACCTTACGCCTATAGGTACGATGTTCCGCGCAGAGAAAACGGCTGTAGCAGGTGCTATGGCAAACCTGAATGGCTATCTGACGGAGATACGTAATAAGATTGATGCCAAGAACAACAATCCGTACGGTGACGAGCGTTATGATTATGATGAGGCTGTACTGAATGAGTATATAACATCGTATAACACCGCTTTAACTACCCTCAAGGATAAAGTGGATGAATATAATAGAAGTATTGATGAGCGGGAAGCAAAGAGAAGCGAACTGATACTGCGGAACAAGAAAGTGGCTTATTATAGTCACAAGGCTGCTTTTGATGATTATTATAATGCGAAGGCTGCAAGCGCAGCCAATGAGACTGCGTATAATGAAAAGAAGACGGCAAAAGAGGCGTGTGAGCAAGCCATCCGCGATTTGGAGCAGCGAAAGAAGTTTGTAAACATAGCACAGGATATTATCAATAAGTATCTATCGTATGTGTTCTATGACGACACGAGAATGAAGCTGATTTCTGGTGAAGATCAATATATACTTCATGTGAATGGCCATCCTATAGCGCCGAACAAGGTCTCTGCCGGAGAACGGAATATCCTTGGACTCTGTTATTTCTTGGCCAGTATGTTTGAAGGCAGGGAAAGGGGGCACGAGTTTGATGAGGAACTATTGGTGGTTGTGGATGATCCTATTTCCAGTTTCGACTTCGAAAACAAGGTGGGCGTGGCATCACTTATCAGGATGGTGAGTTGCGATGTGCTGGAGAAGAATTCTAATAGCAAAATTCTTATCATGTCTCATGACCTGCAAACTGTGTTTAATATGCAGAAAGTTCAAGCGGAGTTACATGTTGAACATCCAGAACAAGTGGATGAGTTGGCTGAAAAGTCAATAAAGAAACTGACACAGAAGAAGAGAAATGAGTATAAGAAGCTACTGGATAACATATATGCCTTCGCCACGGGAGCGGATGACGGAAATGATATCTCTATAGGTAATCAGATGCGAAAGGTTCTAGAGGCGTACGCTACTTTTGTATACAGGAACAGAATGGAAGAGGCATTCCGCAATGACGATATTCTTACTAATGTCCCCGGCGAAAAGAAGGCATATTACAAAAGTTTTATGTATAGGTTGATTCTAAATGGTGAAAGCCATGAAGAGGAGGCTGCCTATACGCTCAATAACTTTGATGAGCTATATGCAATAGGGGAGAAACGGCGTACGGCCAAATGTGTTTTGTTGCTGTTATACTATATCAACAAACCGCACTTGGCTGCATACATTAACGACCCGGCACAATTCGCCACTATTGAGAGTTGGAAAGATACAGGACTAGAGGGGATAATGTAAAAACTGTTAAAATCTTACGATTCTATATACAAATTTTAAGATTCATTCGTCCGTATCAGAAAAAAGCAGTATCTTTGCACCCGCAACAGCCAAACGCCTCGGAGAAAATGGTTCTTTTCCGGGGCGTTTGTTGTTTTTCGCAACATATCTGTTATTTTTTTTCTAATTTGTTTGGAGGTATTAGGATTTTTCGTATATTTGCAAACGGATGAGCTGGTATCACAATCGCTCACCTTGAGAATAATAATGCCTAGAAACTATAAGTATTACGTAACGCACTGAAACTTAGTTTGTTGATGTTCGCTTTGCGGGAAGGGTGTTTGTATCCGTATATACCAAAGGGCAGTCTTATATATAACAGATTATTTATAGAGAATTATGCGGCTATCTTGATAGTGCTATTGAAAAGATGCACATTGAAGACACGACGGATGTAGTATATGCAAAAATGAGGCTTTGTGGGCAATGGTCTGCTAAAAAAAAATAATTATTATAATGAAATACAATTTGATTGCGGGAAAAACTTTATTTTTGCAATTTAGAATAGTTTACCAACGAAAATGGATAAAATTGAAATTAAAGGATATAAGTCGATTCACGATATTGAATTGGTGCTACGTCCTATCAATATACTGATAGGTGCTAATGGTAGCGGAAAGACTAATTTCCTGTCTTTCTTCGAATTCCTGCGCAACATTTATTCGCAGAATTTACGTGGATATGTGGCTGAACGTGGTGTGGAGAAAATCTTGCATAAGGGAGCAAAGATAACAGGTGAAATATCATCGAAGCTCTCATTTGGCCAGAATAAATACTCGTTCACCATTAAGGCTGCCGAGGCGGGCTTTGTGTTCACTCATGAGGGGCTTTGGTATAGTGGTAATCCATACGTTTCTGATCCTCAGGAGATTTCAACGATGGGGTATGAGTCGAACCTGCGACAGGCAACTGTGGCGCGTGCTCAATACATTAGGGATTATCTTGGTGGTTTGGTGAAATACCATTTTCATGACACAAGTGCAAACTCGCCATTTACACAGACATCGAGTGTTGAGAATGATAGATTTTTACTTTATTCTAAAGGGCAGAATTTAGCCGCTTTTTTATACAATATTAGAGAAACGGCTCCGGTGTCATATAATCTAATAGTACATACAGTGCAGTCGATTGCACCGTATTTTGGTGATTTTTATCTGAGACCTACTGAGAATGGTATGGTGAGGTTACAGTGGACTAGTCGTTATTCTGAAACAATATATGGTCCTACGGATTTAAGTGACGGCACCATCCGTTTCATTGCGTTGACTACGCTATTCTTGCAGCCAGAATTGCCTGCTACAATCATTATTGATGAACCAGAGTTGGGCTTGCATCCCGCTGCTATCACAAAACTTTCAGGGATGATAAAATCAGCTGCTAATAAAAAATGCCAGATTATTGCTGCTACACAGTCAACCGACTTGTTGTCTCACTTCCAACCAGATGATATCATTGCGGTGGATTTTGTGGATGGAGCTAGTCGATTCCAGAAACTTGATAACAAAGCGCTGCAATTGTGGCTAGAGAACTATTATTCTGTAGATGAGTTGTGGAAACGCAATATCCTATCGCAGGGGCAACCTAATATTTGATGGCCATGAAGAGAATAATTGTTATTTGTGAAGGTCCAACGGAAAAGGAGTTCTGTGACACTATCCTTTCGCCATATTTCGCACCACAAGGAATTTATCTGAATGCTCCGCTGATAAAGCATTCTCATGGCGGTATAGTGCCGTGGCCATTATTAAAAAGGCAAATTTGTATTCATTTGCGTGCAGAGCGAAGCGCTTATGTTACAACTTTGATTGATTATTATGGAATAACGAGTAAACACAACTTCCCATCGTGGGTTGAAAGCCTGAAGGAAACTGATGTCTGTAAGCGTACGGCTCTATTGGAACGGGGAATGAAGGAGGATATTGATGAGGAATTATGCTCTCGTTTTGTTCCGTATATCCAACTGCATGAGTTTGAAGGTTTGCTGTTCAGTAACATTGATGTGTATGAGAGGGTTATTCCTAAAGGTGACCTGATAGGTATGGAAGAGTTACGGCAGACAGCAGCGATGTATGATAATCCTGAATTAATTAATAATTCACCAGAGACTTCGCCTTCACACAGGTTGGCGCGCATCGTAAGAGGTTACGACAAGGTTGTATATGGCAATTATTTGGCAGAGAGCATTGGCCTGAACAAGATTCGTGAGCGCTGTCCTCGATTTAATTGTTGGATAGAGTCTTTGGTGGGCGTTAGGGACTTGTAGTCTTGAAATTACGGATTTTAGAAAAGGTGGCTTTATCCCTCAGCTCGGGGGATTGAGGCTTTCAAAAAGCTAATGGCTTTGATAGAAGAGAATAAGCGCGTAAATCAATATCAATATCAACAACGCTGGAAGTTTAGACTTCTGGCGTTGGTTGGTTAATAAAGGTTAAGGGAAGGGGGAATAACAAAGAAATTGCGTTGTTTTTCGGGGATTCTTACTAATTTTGCAGCCGGAATGAAGATGAACAGGATTGA
>AUXO013675744.1_pt1 | contig 12738 bp, 8 predicted proteins | sample 768731 | NCBI WGS metagenome assembly AUXO01 (sample SAMN02715735, study PRJNA202380) | gut metagenome | biome: sheep rumen | host: Ovis aries | place: New Zealand: Palmerston North | reverse complement strand
AAAGTCTTTGGAAAGGGGTTCGGGGGAGAACCTTTCCTCAGAAAGGTTTCCCCCGATAAATACACATAAAACTTCTGTATGAGCATTAACCTTAAACTGAACGGAGTATTTTTATAAACCATCGACAGTAAATTGTTTTCCTCCGATCATAAAGGATGTGGGCAGAGTTCTGACCAATCCCGCATCACGCTTCTGAAGTACAAGCGCATCCATAGCTGTAATACCGTCGCCGTTATCGAAAACGTCTGCATTTGCTTTTCCCTTTTCGCCCAGACGGTACTTCTTCTCATTTGCGATATGCTGGAGTATAGCAAGGGAATCCGCAAGTCCGACATCACCGTCCTCGTTCGCATCGCCCATTTTGTACGAAAGCTTTTCAAGACCTGCCGCAATATCCGCAGCCGTAAGCTTTCCGTTGTGGTCGAGATCGCCGACTACATTGTACTCACTGTTTTCAGCAATAGAGTTGCGAAGCATACTCATATCCATTGCGCCGAAAACGCCGTCTCTGTTCAGGTCTCCCATGAGAGTACTGCACTCGGGAAGTTTTGATGTCTGGAAGGCATGAAGTACCGACGGACACTGTACTATCCAGCTTGCATGTGGACCGCCTGCATTTTTCATCTGCTGATCGGTAAGCATGAACCAGTTATAGCTGCCTTCCTCATCATCCCATGTAGTATCGATGTGGAAATATTTTCCGTCTATATTCACCACATTCCACGAGTGATCGTCGCCGACAACAAAGCATGTCTCGAGTCCTGCTGCATGGAGAAGAAGATTATACGTCTTTGCGTAGCCGTCACATACTGCTATGCCATTAAGCATGATAGAAGCGTCCGTATGATTTTTCGGATCATCTCTGTTATCAAAGTCATATACTGCGTGATCGCAAACCCAGTCGTGAAGTACCACGGCTTTTTCTATATCGGACATATCATCATCGATAAGTTCTGATACGACCTTCCGGATATTATTGCAGAGCCAGTCATCAAGAAAAGCAATATTTGCAGCATTGTAGAAGTTTTTCCTGATAAAGCTGTCCAGCTCGGGCACAAATTCTGTGCCGTCCTCATTGAGAACTTCTATGCCATTTATGTATTTCAAAGCGTTGCATCCGTTGAACGCCATACCGTTTATCTCAGCATCCAGCGGACACTCTATCTCTTTTATCTTCTTGCAGTTGCTGAACACCTTGCTTTCAAGCTTTCCCACACGTTTGAAAACTACTTTTTCAAGAGAATTATTTATCCTGAAAGCACTTTCGTCTATCTCAGCATCTGTATCGATAACTACGGAAGTAAGTTTGCTGCAGTTCTCAAAAGCGCTCTTGCCGACTTTTTTTACGCATGAAGGAAGGACCACCTTATCAATATTAGTATTTGCAAATGCTTTTTCCTTTATATATATTTCCTTGCTGTCCTCGGGGAATACCACTTCTTCAAGCATACGGCAGTCCTCAAAGGCACCGGGACCGATAACTATTTTTCCGCCGCCATTGAAAGATACTTTTTCCAGAGACTCGGGAAGAGAACCGTCGCACTCGAAGTTTGCAGGGAGTTCAAGGGTTCTGAGAGTGTTGTTTCCGAAAACATTGTCTCCCAGTTCCACAGAATCTCCGTTGAATTCGATATTGCAGAGATAAGGGATAGTTTCAAAGGCTCTATCATCTATCCTTTTCAGGCTTTTCGGACATATAACGGACGTAAGCTTATTGCACTGGAAAAAAGCATAAGTTCCTATACATTCAACACCTTCCTCCACCGTATGTTCGCCCTCTGTATCATCCAGCAAGAGAACAAGTTTTTTCTTATCGGCTGAATAGACAGCACCGTCCTCGATAATAAAATTCTTGTTAGTATCCTTAAGGCTTATCTTGGGCATATTATCGCGGCTGTAGAACAGCATCGAATCCCAGTTGAAAGAATCAGCCACCACAAGTTCCGATATATTTATCCTCTGGTCGAATTTGAAATTCATACCCGTATAATCTATCTCGGGCATAATAAACGTTCCTTTTTTTCCGCAAGGGAACAGATATATCTGATTGGTAGCCTTATCGTAAAGAACTCCGTCGGAAGAAAAATACTTCTCATTCTCTTCAGGAATACTAATCTTTTCAAGCCTATCTGCGTCTGTAAACGCCTCCTGTGAAAGATCTGTCAGAGAAGCAGGCAGTTCTACCGATTTCATAGCCGCTTCTCTGAAAGCACCGTAGCCTATCGACTTCATTCCTTCGGGTATATTGCATTCCGAAAGAGCATAGCAGTATTCAAAACAGTAAGAGTCAATCTTTTGTGTGCCTTCATGCAGAATGACCTTTTCAAGCGACTCGCACCCATTGCATGTACTCTCATTCAGCTCTTTTACACTGCCCGGTATTTCAATGGATACAAGACCGCTTTCTGAAAAAGCATAAGCGCCTAAATATTCAAGTTCTGACGGAAGCTTTACCCTTTCAAGAGCACTGCACTCTGCGCAGAATCCATCGGGAAGTGACTTTATCGTATCAGGTATTTCAAGATATCTCAGTCCCGAACCCAAAAATGCTGATCTGCCTATCGAATTCAGATCCTTTGGCAGTTCTATTGACCTGAGAGACATGCATCCCATGCAGAATCCGTCCGGAATGTCTTTTATAGCTTCAGGTATATTGATCCTGGAAAGGGATCTGCATGCTGAGAAAACGTTTGGCTCGATATTGGTCAGAGTATCAGGCAGTTCGATCTCCGTGACACCGCTTCCTGCGAAAGCAGAGTTTCCGAGAGATGTGAGGTTTGCAGGCAGTTTAACCGTTTTAAGTTCCGGGCACATATTACAGAAATTAGGAGGAATCTCTGTGATCTGATCAGGGATCTCGAGTGATTCTACAGCTGTATGGCTCAAAAAACTATCTCCTATTTCTTTAATACTGTCAGGAAGAGTGACCTTCCGCAGATTCTCACAGCCTGAACAGAACATACTTCCTATGCATTCGGTTCCCTCACCGATAGTGACTTCTTCAAGCGTACTGATACCTGTAATAAGATAGCTGTCGATCTCCTTTATTGTTCCCGGAAAAGTTATCGACCTTGCGTTTGAATTAGAAAAATCTATAAGTATGATATCTGTGACAGGATAGCCGTCTATATATTCAGGGATAACGATATCGCCGCCTTCACCCTTATAATCAACTATCATGATCTCTTCGCCGGTTTTATAATAGACAAATCCATCCTCGGTCTCTCCCTCATAAGGAGCAACATAATCAGGATCTTCATAAGAATCAGAGGGTTTTGTGGCAAATGCGGCACATTCACCTACACTCGATGCTGTTATCAGTATCGCAGCAGCTGCCGCAGCAAATTTCTTTATCATTATTCTTTATCCTCCCTTGTAAATTATGTCAAGCCGAACAATTATTCATTAACAGAAACGCACAATTCTGTTTTAATCCTATAACATTAACTATAAATCCATTATAATCCACACTTGTGTTTTTGTCAATACATTTCCCACGTATCAGGCTCAAAAATTATTTCATCGTTTTAATCCGATGTATGTTATAATCATATCTTTAAAACAGATATGTTCCGCAAAATACTGAAAAATGACCTTATGTCCAAAAAGGGACTTAATATCATTCTTTTTATATTCATAACCGTTGCATCGATACTCGTATTCGCCGGTACATGCCGGTTCTGCACTCAGATAACAGACGGTAAACGCACCGCAGAGGGTGAATTGCAAAACAGGCCGGTTGACTGTTTGAAAAAAAGGGAACACCCTGCAAGAGAAGGCGTTCCCTGATCGATTATTTTTTGATTCATAATTTATACTGCATGAAATTATTATTCTTCGTGAATCCGAAATCTGTGTACAGCAAAACTCCCATATCCGAAGCAGTTATCTGTACAGTTCCGCATCCCTTTTCACGTGCTTCATCTACAACTCTCGAAAGCAGCTCTTTTGCAATGCCCTGCCTACGGTAGGCTCCGTCAGTGAACATACTTGAAAGGAGCCCGATCTTACCGCTGGGACAGCCAAAATACGGCGGTTTTTCGACAATGGACATACCGCTTGTACCTATTATCTTTTCGTCGTCTACAGCAAGCCATGAGAAAAACGTGCCATCTGCCATGTGACGGGAATAGTAGTCCATAAGCGCAGGACGCAGGTCGATGTCTTCCTTTGCACCTTCCTCACGAAGCTGGGTTATTCGCATCTCAATAAAGGTATCAAGGTCGTTTTCGGTCAGTTTTCTGTAAATAATTCCCATATTCTCACCTCTCATCTTACGAAGATATAAGCGGTAAAAGCAGCGTACAGTGCAAGCATGGAAGCGCCATGCCAGCGTACAAGTTTTCCCTTGCGGAAGCAGTAAGCCAGTACCAGCGCACTCATACCTATGAGAAGTGCAGTATCGGTAAGATTCTCCATTGTGAATCCTACAGGCGATATAGAAGCCGCTACACCAAGCACGAAAAGTATATTGAATATATTGGAGCCGACTACATTTCCCAGCGCCATATCGACCTCGTTCTTACGTGCCGCAACTATTGAAGTTACAAGCTCGGGAAGGCTCGTACCAAGTGCAACTATAGTCATTCCGATGAGGTTATCGGACATACCGAAGGCTCTTGCGATGTCAGAAGCGCCGACAACGACCATTCTGCCGCCTCCTGCGATAGCAGCGATTCCGCCTGCAATAAAGAGGGCACATTTCCAGCCCGGAAGCACCTTTATTTCCTCGTCTTCATCTGCCACATCCCTTGCCTTCTTTGCAGAAGCTATCATAACATAAAGGAATACCGCAAATACAGCAAGAAAGATTATACCGTCCAGCCTTCCGACTGTCATACCGATACCGCCGAGTAGCATCAGAAGTCCTGCAACGCCAATTGAGAACGGAAGGTCACGCTTTATCGTATCCCTGCCCACAGCCATCGGACACAACAGCGCACACACTCCGACTACGACCATCAGATTGAATATATTCGACCCGACCACATTACTTATCGCAAGGTCATTTTTTCCTGCGATCGAAGCAAAGACGCTTACCGAGGTCTCGGGAAGACTCGTACCCATAGCAACAATGGTCATACCGATTATAAGCGACGGTACCCTCAGTATCTTTGCAACGCTCGAACTGCCGTCCACAAAGAAGTCGGCGCCCTTTATCAGCAGGACGAATCCGACGATCAGCAAAACATATTTCAGCATATTACAACTCCCTTTGATTTTAAGCACACCAATCATTTAACACGGTGAGCGGTTCGCATGAACCTGTATGTTATTATATCACATTCCACAAAACAATGCAAGTCCTTTTGTGAAAAATGCATGTTAAATCAATGAAAAATTGCAAATGCTTTCTGTCCGTTTATGTGTCTCAGAGAGTTTTCAGCAGTTCGTCTATGAGCGCTCTCTTTGCAAGTCCGTCCGAGAAGGCAGTCGCACCGCCGCAGGCAGTGCCAAGCTTAAGAGCATACTCGAATCCGCCCTGTGAAAGACCTGCAATGAAGCCTGCAAGCATCGAATCCCCTGCCCCGACCGAGTTCTTTACCGTACCGCTGCACACTCCGCAGCGGTATTTCTTGCCGCTCTCGTCCAGAAGGAATGCGCCTCTCTCCGCCATAGAGACAAGCACGTTGCGGGCTCCCGCTTTCTGCAATTCTGCGGCATAGAAGGCTATATCCTCGTCTCTGTTTATTTCCTTGCCGAAAAGTCCGCCAAGCTCATAGTCATTCGGCTTTATAAGGAACGGTCTGTATTTCAGTACCTTCATGAGCAGTTCTCCCTCAGCATCCACTACAGTCATAATATCCTTATGGGCAAGACGTTCAAGGATATGCTCGTATATGTCGGAGGGAAGGCTTTTCGGTATGCTTCCTGCAAGTATCAGCGTATCGCCTGCATCAAGACGGTCCAGCTTTTCAAAGAGACTATCAAGCGCCTTATCGTCGATATCGGGACCTTGTCCGTTCAGTTCTGTCTCCTCGGCGGACTTTATCTTGATGTTTATACGTGAATTGCCCTTTTCAAGCCTTACGAAGTCCGCCTCGATGCCCATTGAGCAGACTCCCTGTTCGATAGCCTTGCCCGTAAAACCTGCTGTGAAGCCCATTGCTCTGGACTTAACTCCAAGCTCCGCAAGAACCGCCGAGACGTTTATTCCCTTTCCGCCGAAGTATATCTCCTCCGCTGACGAACGGTTAACGCATCCCAGCTTCATACCCTCGGTGTGGACAACGTAGTCCACGGCAGGATTGAATGTAACGGTATATATCATAATGTCTCCGCCTTTCGTATCAGTTGTTATAGTCATAGAACAGCTTGTCTATCAGTTTATCGTACTCCTCGGGGTGTCCGAAAGCCGCCTTCAGCATGGCAGTGATATTGCCGAACATAAGCCTGAAATAGAGCCAGTCGCCCATATCGTCCATTTTTCTGGTGGAATTGATAAGGAAGTTTCGCTTAAGGCAGCCGTATTTCCTGCCTGTTTTTCTGCCGAGTGCCTTAAGGTTCTTTGCTGTAGCCACATCTTCCATTGCCCTCTTGTCGGCAAATCCTCCGACCGCTTCAAAGGTGGACTTCTCCGCCCAGAACATACCGCAGTAGAGTCCCGTAACAGCGAACCCTATGCGGCACATGAGTTCGTTGAGTTTAAGGGGGAAGGAAGTCCGCTCGAACCTCATGGGAGCGCCTCCGCCTATATATCTTCCGCTTGCAAGGAGCGAACACACTTCACGGATAGTCCCCACAGTCATGCGGTTATCGCAGTCGATAGTTATAATGACCTTTCCCCGTGCTGCGGCGATGCCCGTATTTCTGACCTGAGCTATACATCTGCTCTCATCCTTTACAGTCCTTGCACCGCACTGCTGAGCTATCTGTTCCGTGCGGTCGGTGCATCTGTTGCAAACTACTATTATCTCGACCTCTCTGCCGTATCTTTCAGCCGCTTTCTTTACCGAAGCGATACACCTTGCCACATAGCGTTCCTCGTTATGTGCGGGAATTATGACCGAAACCACAGGTCTTTTCATTTTCATCCCTCCATGAAAAAAATCGAGCGCCATGATCTCCAGGAAAAAAGGTCTCAGCGCTCTAATTTATATATTATTATAAGGAGTGAGTTATTCATATATTAAAGCTGCTGTTTTGCAGCGGTAAACGTCTAACTCGTTTTCGTTGATTTTATTATATCACCTGTTTTCGGGCATTTCAATAGAATCAAAGTTTTTTTACGAGTCGTACACATTAAGTTTACAAATGGTTAAACATTCGGATTCAATTACGCTCTGTTTATGAACAATTTGTCAACATGTACAAAAAAGTTCAGAACCATCAGCATTATTTACAATTCAGACACAGTTATATTGTTCAAATCAACAAATAATAGAAAAACAGGCTGCCGTTCATAAAATATTCTCAAACTTTTTCTCATTTTGTGGTATCATTATATTGGATTTGTGTAATCAGCAACGCTGTATATACACATAATAATAAAGGATGATCATGGTCTTTTTGACCATACAAGGAGATGTTTGGAAATATGAGTAGTGAGCCTATTGATAAAATAAACCTTAACGAAGCACTGGATATCTTCAGCAACAGTGTTGATGCGCTGCTTATCGTGGACGGTAATGCAGATAAATACAACTCACTGGTACGCAAAGGATTCTTTGAGGACTTCATCGACGAAAGCGGAAGCTACCATGCTCTTATCGAAAAGCTGTGGTTCCATTTTGGCGACACTCAGGACAGCATAACTAAGGATTATAAGGTATTTCTGCCGATATTCGGTGAATTTTCGGGCAAATACAGCAAGCGCCTGAAAGTTGTCCTCAACGAGGAAACCCACATTATCCAGATGACTGTATACCCCATAAAAGAGAAAGAGCTTTATCTCTTCCTTCTTGACGATCTCGATGATAAAGAAAATATCGAAGAGACTCTTACCAGCAAAAAGGTCAACACTATCCAGAGTACATACCTCTTCTCGATGTATTTCGATATCGTGAGAGATACTACAAACAGCATCTGCATTTCCGAGATATCCGATGAAACGGTCAATTCTCCGATAAAGTATTCAGACTGGAGAATGATGATCGTCAATATGATATGGCCCGATGACCAGGCTCTGTTCCTCGAAAAGACCGATCCCGAATACCTCAAAACTCATTTCACTCCGGGACAGACTTCTTCCTTCGATTGCCTTATGCAGAACCTTGAAGGCAACTACATCTGGGTTAAGCTCATATTCTGCCGTGCAGAGACTAACTATGACGACGACTACCGTTTCGTATTCATGGTACAGGATATCCACGAGAACGTAGCTGAACTTATGTCCACACTGAAAAAATACGAGGATCTCGCTTCAAAGGATCCCCTTACTTCGGTATACAATCACGGAAGAATCTCCACAGAGCTCTACAACGCTCTTGATAAAACTCAGAAAATGGGCAGAAAGGCATGTATCATAATGCTTGATATAGATTACTTCAAGCACGTAAACGATGATTACGGCCACTCTGTAGGCGATATAACCCTGATACACTTCGCCGAGACTGTCAAAGCTGTCATAAAGGACAAGAATGCCGTACTCGGACGCTGGGGCGGTGAGGAATTCGTCGTTGTAAACTATGACGATGATATCGAAGCAGCAGGAGAACTTGCAGAGCTTCTCCGCAGCACGATAGAAAAAGAACCCTTCAACAGAGTCGGTCATCTTACATGCAGTATAGGTGTTACCGATATCAGACCTGACGACTCCTTCAAGACCGCTTTTGACCGTATGGACAAGGCTGTTTATCAGGCAAAGGGCAACGGAAGGAACCGCGTAGTCGTAAGATGATACGGCTAATAATAGTTCTCAGTCAATCAAAAGCGGTATCATCCGCTTAAACGTAAAACGCTCCCCGAACTTAGGAGTACATTCGGGGAGCGCTTTTATGATAATAAATGTGAACTCAATAACCGAATCCTGACAGCTATTGCCCCGTATTATCGGGGAGCGCAAATTCTTTTCAGAATAAGGGGGTTGCGCGTCACATTTTATGTCAGTCTCATTTTACCCTTTTCGGCAAAACCGCTGACATTAATAAGGGGGGGAGGGATCGTATGATAATAAACAATGTGGGATTTAACCACTGTCATGACGCCGATTTTATCATCGAGCGTCCCGAAGGAAGCGGCGACGAACTGCTGCTTCTTATCAAGACCGAAGCTGTCTTTACCATAGACGGCAAAGATATCCGCGCACCGCAGGATTCTGTATTCTATTATCCCAAGTCGAGACCGCAGTTCTACAGGTGCATACCTCAGCACACATTCGATAACGACTGGATACATTTTGAGCTTGATGACGAGGAAAGAGCCTTGCTCCACCTGGACATCATACCTGCCGAAACACCGATACCTATGGATATAAGCTTCCTTAGCTTCTGCATCAAGTCGATAGCCTATGAGCAATACTCCGATCACCCATACAAAGATCAGAGCATTAAAAGCTATATGACGCTTTTGTTCATCAAGATAGCCGAACGTGTAATGCAGAACGAAAAGTACCATTCGGGAAAGCAGTATGAAATGCTCTCGACGATACGAAGCAAGATATATGCCGAACCATTCGTACAGCGCAGTATAGGCTACGCTTGTCACGAGGTCAATATGAGCCGTTCAGCATTCCAGCATGCTTACAAGAAGTTGTTCGGTGTAAGCTTCATCAGGGACCTCATCAACAGCAGAACGGAATACGCCAAAATGCTCCTTATTTCCACCGACCTTACATCGGAAGCCATATCAAAGCAGTGCGGCTACCGCAGCTATGTCCACTTTGCACGTCAGTTCAGGGAACAGACGGGAATGAGTCCCCTTGAATACAGAAAAAGCAAGAGATAAATGAACTGCCCTCAACGGAGGGCAGTTCCGTTTTTTTATGCTCTGTCAGGGAGAGAAGCTATCACCTTTGCATCAAGCTTCTGGATAGAAAGTGCATCCTGACCTGTTATGCCGTCGCCGGGGTTAAAGCAGTCAGCATTTACAAGTCCCTGTCCGTCGATATTGTATTTTTGGCTGTTTGCAACATACTGGAGTATGAGCAGAGCATCAGAAAGTGTTACATCACCGTCAAGGTTAGCATCACCGTATTTTACATTTGCAGGCTGTGTAGGAGCTTCTGTAGCAGGAGCTGTTGTTACAGGCTCTGTTGTGGGAGCTTCTGTTGCAGGAGCTGTTGTTGCAGGCTCTGTTGTAGGTGCCTCTGTTGCAGGCTCTGTAGGAGCTTCTGTTGCAGGCTGTACAGGTGCGGGAGCAACTGAAGGATCTGTAAGTGTAAGGAGATAGGTCAGAGGAGAATTCCAGTAGATAGTTATCTCGTTTGTCGAATAGCTCTCTGAGTTGTCAACATAGCACTTTGCAGCAGGTGCATCAGCAAGATATGCCTTAGCAGCGCTGTCTTCAAGGTTCTCATTCACACCGCCAGCAAGCATTCCCTTCATTGCCTTTCCGGCAGCCATTGAAGGACGGTGGTGAGGATTCTCGGGAGAAACTGTACCATAGCCCGAAACGAAGCATGTAGCAACAGGGTTAGCACCAAGGAGATAGTTGAGCTGTGCCTGTGCAGCTTCACCGTAGTTTTCGCCGCCTGTTAACTGCTGAGCAAGACCGAATATGATACCTGCGTTTGCGATAGTCATATTGCTTCCCCAGTTATACTTAGTGAGAGGTGAACCGTAAGGTGAGCTCTCGACATTTCCTATCATCTTGTCAGCCTGCTTGAGAACAGCAGCCTGTGCGTTCTTGTAGACATCGGAGTTCTTGTCTGCGCCGTTCATAGTAAGGATAGCGATGTTGCCGTAATCGCCTACTGTTGACCAGTCGAGACCTGTATAAGACTTTGATGCGGAAGTGAGGTACTTATCGTCCTTTGTTGCGCGGTACATCTGAACTGCTGCCCAGTAGCGCTCATCCTTGTCTGTCATATCGCCGTATTCACCTGTAACGATGTCCTCGGGATTCTTGAACAGGAAGTTCGGATTGGATTCGAGCCATGCCCATGACTTGTTTGCAGCTTCCATGCACTTCTTAGCGAAATCGCTGTCATACTTCTCATAGAACTCAGCTGCGAGTGCCATAGATGCACAGAAATCAGCTGTAGCTGTTGAGCTTACGGGAGTTACGATGAGTTCGTCCTTTTCCTCTGTAGGAGCAACATATCCGGGGAATGTAGCGCAGGATACCTTATGGTAAGCGCCGCCGTCGGGAGCCTGCATCTTCATCATCCATTCAAGCTCGAAACGTGCTTCGTCGAGGATATCGGGAACACCGTTGCCGCTCTCGGGGATACCGAGGCTGTCGCTGTAGAGTGAAGGTGCAGCCTGATAAGCGTAAAGCAGGTCTGCAACAGTCTTTGCAGCAGGAACTACATAACGTCCGTAGTCACCGGCATCGTGCCAGCCGCCGCTTACGTCTATCTTCTGATTTGTACCGTATACTGTAGCCTGACTTGTATGGCAAGCAGCGTGACCGAATGTCGCATCCTCTACCTTAACGCCGCAGCGCTGGAGATAAAGCATCTTTACGCTGTCATCGATGAGGTTTGAATAAACTTTATCGCCTATCTCAAATGTATAGGAATCATCAAGTCCGTCGCAGGAGATGTAGTATTTGCCTGCTTTTGTAACAGATGAGAAATCACCTGTATAGTCTGTTTCGCCTGCGCTTGCATTTTCCTTCTTGTTTTCAAGCTTGCCTGTAAATACCTTTTCCTTTGTATCGGCATTTACAACAGAGAACTCTGTCTGGTTTGTAACATCACGGAATACAGCAGTCTTTTTGCTGTCGGTTCTGTAGCCTACCTGGTTGATGTTGATAGAAGGTGCATAAGGCTTGTCTGCATCATAGTCAACGTTGCTGTCGTCAACGAGTTCGAGAGAAACGTTATCGATGTAGATAGTGTGCTCGGGAAGCTCGCCCTCGTACTTCTCCTGTATACCGCAGTTGAACACGAGTTTAGCCATGATATCTGTTTCCTCTTCCATAGTGAACTCATATTCTACTGTCTGAGGAGTTGAAGTAAGATTAAGTCCCTTCCATGTATAGGCTCTGTAGTCGCCGCCGTTCATCTGTATCATACCCTCAACGAAGCGGTCAACTGTTGATGAGATGTCGTACTTAAGGCGGTATACACCGTTCTTATAAAGCGGAATGATATCGTAGTATACCTGAACTGCGTAGTTTACCTTTCCAACGTTCTTTACAGTCAGAGCAAGTCTGCCGTCATCGGTGGAAAGAGCGCAGCTTCCGCCGCTTTCCTTATAGGTACCCCAGTCTTTGGTACCATTTTCAAAAGTTGAATTCTTGATGAGATTTCCTGCTGCATTTCCGCTGAGCGGTAAAGCCGCAGAGCCGCATGAAGCGATAAGCATGCCTGATATCAGTGCTGAAAGGCATCTTCTCATTATTTTGTGGTTCATGTAATTACTCCCTCTCATGGTGACATTGTCACCGTATTTTTTTACAATACAATTGTAACATAACCGCCAGACCATTTCAATGATAAATCGTGCATATTCTGAAACATATCGTGCAGAATTAATGAATAAATGATAATTGTGGTGTCTCCTGTCGGGGACGGATTTGAAATTAATTTGTAGGGGCGCATTCCGAGCGCCCGTCGATACACGTACAACCACATGCAATCCTGATACCCTGTAGGGGCCGCCTTCGGCGGTCCGTTGTATATGACCGTAT
>AUXO016192615.1_pt1 | contig 12740 bp, 12 predicted proteins | sample 768731 | NCBI WGS metagenome assembly AUXO01 (sample SAMN02715735, study PRJNA202380) | gut metagenome | biome: sheep rumen | host: Ovis aries | place: New Zealand: Palmerston North | reverse complement strand
GCCGGAAGACCCTTCTGGCCTATGAAAAAGCCGGCGGCGTGATGCTCTTCGATGTGAATGAGGACGCTACAGGGGATCTCAGCGCAGTGTCCATGATCGACAGCGTCCTGAATGATCTGGAGGGACAGGGATATCTGTCCCCGGAAAACGTAGCTCTGATCCGGATGAACGGCGGCACAGCGGAGCTGGAGAACGCGGTTGGCTGGGATTTCACTAAGGCAGTCAAACGGATGCGGTTCGAAGATGTCGAAGAGACCGATTGGTTTTACGATCCGGTGAAAAATGCTTTTGAAAAAAACCAAATGAACGGTTTGACGAAGAAGACTTTCGCTCCGAACGCCTCCCTGACCCGGGCGATGTTGGTGACGATCCTGTATAGGCTGGAGCAGAGAGCAGGGAGCAAGCAGCAAGAAGCTTCCGGCTCCTTCCCCGACGTGGAATCCGGCTCCTGGTATGAGGAAGCAGTAAACTGGGCTGCCGGGAACGGTCTCGTAAAGGGCTTCGAGGACGGTACCTTCCGGCCGGAGGCGTCGATCACCCGGGAACAGGCGGTGACGATTTTGTATAGACTGGAGTCTTCCATCTCCCCGCTCCCGGCTGTAAGCTCTTTCAAAGACGCGGATCAAATCAGCGACTGGGCCAGGGACGCCATGGCCTGGGGCGTAAACTCCGGACTGATCTCCGGCAGAGGCGACGGTCGTTTAGCACCCCGGGATCTCATCACCCGGGCAGAAGCGGCAGCGCTGATACAGAGATGGGAGAAAATCTAAGCACTAAAAAACCCCCGAGGCTTTTCAAGCTTCGGGGATTTGGTTTTTTTTGAGGTTTAGATTTCCGGTTTCTCTTCCGGGATCTCTGTTGCTTCCGGAGCTTCCGGCATTTCCGGAGCAGGAGCATCTTCCGGCGCCGGCATTTCGATCACTTCCGGGGTTTCGGGAACCACTTCCGGTTCCGGCTCCGCGTAGATCGGGTCCGGTTCTGCTGCCGGTTCCGGTTTCACTTCTTCCGGCATCTCTTCCTTTGGACGACGTTTTTTCGCCGGTTTCTTCGGCTTTTCTTCCTCTGTGCCACCTACCGGCGGAAGGTCATCCAGGTAATCCTCATCCTCATCTTCCTCCGGTTTCGGTCTTCTCTTACGGAAGATCACTGCCAGGAGCAGTGCTAAACCGGACAGGGCAAAGGCCTGCCAGTGTTCCATAAAGACCAAAGATAATGGGGCACCGCCAATGGACAGCGTTGTCCAATCCAGGAAATTATTGATCCATCCTCCGATAGATCCGTCTAAAGCGATCATCAGGAAATTACATACCACCGGCACCAACAGCACGATGGAGGGGATCACGCCAAAAATCACATCCAGGATCCGCACTCGATTCGTTTTGGAGTATCCGTATCCGATCAGGAGCACCAACAGGATGAATACCAGTGTCAGCAGCCCGCTGAACAGCGCGTACCGGGTCACATACTCTTCCTGATACACCTTTTGAACGAAATACATCTCACGGATAAACCCGTACAGTATTGCCAATAAGCCGATTGGCAGGATCACATTCAATATTTTCTTCATGGACGATTCCCCCTAACATTTATGTTTCTTTACTGCTATTATAATTTCGGTTTTGCCTTCGGTCAATGGTCCTTTTCCCTTTGTCACAAAAAATTCTATAAGCGCAAAAGACCCGGAGCCTGTCCGTTGCTCCGGGTCTTTTGCTGTCCCATTTCATTCTTTTCACATTGAGGAATTTATTTTGAAACCGGTCTTTCGACCGTGTGGTTCGCCGTTCTTAAGCAGCTGCGTGCTGATCCCAGCTGAATTCTTCACTCTTTACAACGACTTCTTCTCTGGTCAATAAGGTTACTGCTACCTTGATCGCTAATACTGCTACGATTACTGCTACTAACATGATACCTTCTCCTTTCAATCTTCAAACGGGCCTTGCCCGGACTCATCTCTTTCTTTCAATTGCATGGTAACACGCCAAGGAAACATTGTAAAACTGTTAATTTCGGTATATAATACAGGAAAAACCTGTGATGCAAAGGAGGCACAAGATATATGAACTTCTCATCCATGGAATACTTTATAGCGGTCGCCCAGGAGCGAAGCTTTACCAAAGCCGCGGAACAACTGCACATTACCCAGCAATCCCTGAGTTCTCACATCGCCGGAATGGAGAAAGAACTGGACTGCCAGCTGTTGGTCCGCAACGTCCCCTTAAAGCTGACCTATGCCGGGGAGGTGCTTCTCCGGTACGCCAAGCGGTTCGTCACGGAATGGACCATGCTGCAGCAGGAATTCAGCGACATTTCCCAGAACCAGAAAGGGATCCTGCGGGTAGGGATCAGTATGACCCGTGGCCGGACCCTGCTGCCGGAGATCATCCTCTCCTTCCAGGAATCCTACCCCAACATCTGCGTGGAAATGGTGGAGGACACCAATGAAGGGCTGAACCAGAAGCTGTTGAAAGGCGAGATCGATCTGGCGGTGGCCAACTTCCCGGACTCCATGCCGGGGATCACCCTGTGGGACTACTACCAGGAGGAAGTGGTGCTCCTGATCTCCAAATCACAATTTCGTGAGATCTACGGAGACCGGGCCGAAGAATGCCGGGAGATGATCCGAAATGAGGATTTCTCCTTCCTGAAGGACCTCCCCTTCGTACTGGGGCACGTCACCGACATCGGCGGCCGGGTGGGCCGGGCCTTCCTGCGTCGGGCCGGGATCATGCAGCCCACCATCAAAGCGCTTTCTGACAACGCGGAGACCCTGCTGTCTCTCTGTGTCCAGGGCGCCGGCGCCTGCTTCTGTGCGGAGAACCTGATGCGGGCCACCCTGTCCCCGGAAGAGATCGACTCCCTGCTGCTGTTCCGGCTGGGAAACGAGGCCCAGTACCGGATCCGTTTCGGGTACATCAAACAGTCCTATCAATGGAGCGCCGTGGATGCCTTTATGGATGAAGCCATCCGCCACCGGACCGGGACCGCCCAATAGAAACCACATTGAAAATTCAAATGGAAAGAAATGCGGTTTTCTGTTATTATTAAATCAGGAACAATACGAGAACGTATCAAAGAAAGGAGAACAACTATGGGTTTGATTTCTGCACTTTACGGCTCCGCTGCCGGCGTCCTGTCGGACCAGTGGAAAGAGTATTTTTACTGTGATGCACTGCCGGAAGATGTGCTGGCAGTCAAAGGCAAGAAACGCAATTCCGGTCGCTCCTCCAACCACGGTTCGGACAACATCATCTCCTCCGGCTCCGTCATCGCAGTGGCGGACGGTCAGTGCATGATGATCGTGGAAAATGGACAGATCGTGGAATTCTGCGCCGAACCCGGTGAATATACCTACGATGCTTCTTCCGAGCCCTCCATCTTCAACGGACCTTTGGGAGAGGGCATCCTGGAGACCTTTGAGCAGATCGGCAAACGATTCACCTTTGGCGGCGAACCGCCGAAAGATCAGCGGGTCTACTATTTCAACACCCGGGAACTCATGGGAAATAAATACGGCACCGCCACACCGGTCCCCTTCCGGGTAGTGGATGCCAATATCGGATTGGACGTAGACATCTCCATCCGCTGCTTTGGGGAATACTCCTATCGGATCTGTGACCCGATGCTCTTCTATAAAAATGTCTGCGGGAATGTGACGAAGGATTTCACCCGTCAGGATCTGGACGGCCAGCTGAAGTCCGAGCTCCTGACCGCTCTGCAGCCGGCCTTTGCCAAGATCTCCGCCATGGGGATCCGGTACTCGGCTCTGCCGGGGCACACCTCTGAAATGGCAGACGCTCTGAACGAGATCTTAAGCAATAAATGGAGAGAATTAAGAGGGATCGAGATCGTTTCCTTCGGGATGAACAGCGTCAAGGCTTCCGAAGAAGATGAAAAAATGATCAAGGACCTGCAGCAAAACGCAGCCTTCAAAGACCCCAATATGGCCGCTGCCTACATGGCCAAGGCCCAGGCAGACGCCATGAAAGCGGCCGCCGCCAACGAAGGCGCCGGTGCTGCTATGGCCTTCATGGGAATGAACATGGCACAGAACGCCGGCGGCGGGATGAATGCCGGCCAACTTTACCAGATGGGTCAGCAGGCCGCTCAGCACCCGGCCCACCCGGCGAATGCAGCCGGACCCGGCTGGACTTGCACCTGCGGGGCCGTGAATACCGGCAATTTCTGCACCCAGTGCGGCTCAAAGAAACCGGAAGCCGCTGCAGACGGTTGGACCTGCTCCTGCGGCACGGTAAACAAGGGCAAATTCTGTACGGAATGCGGGGCACCAAAGCCCGCCGGCATCCCCCAATACAAATGCGACAAATGCGGATGGGAACCGCCAAAAGGGACGACACCGCCAAAGTTCTGTCCGGAATGCGGCGACCCCTTCGATGACGGAGACATCGTCGGCTAAATCGCTCAAAAAAGATTCCCCGGAAGGAACTTTCCTTCCGGGGTTTTTCATTCTTTATAGAGTTCGGTTACTCCTGCTCCATTTCTACGATCAGCGAGGTTCCCATCCCGCCGCCGATGCAGAGGGTGGCCAGACCGTAGTGAGCCTTTCTTCTCTTCATTTCATACAGCAATGTGCACAGGATCCGCGCACCGGATGCACCGATGGGGTGACCCAGAGCCACTGCTCCGCCGTTCACATTGGTTTTTTCCGGATCCAGCCCCAGATCCCGGGCTACCGCCAGAGACTGAGCCGCGAAAGCTTCGTTGGCTTCCACCAGGTCCAGATCATCCACGGTCAATCCTGCTTTTTCCAGCGCTTTCTGGGTTGCAGGGACCGGACCGATGCCCATGATCGACGGGTCTACGCCCGCAGAAGCATAAGATACGATCTTCGCCATGGGCTTGATTCCCAGTTCCTTCGCCTTTTCTTCGCTCATCAATACGAGGGCACAAGCTCCATCGTTGATGCCGGAGGAATTGGCTGCGGTGACGATGCCGCCGTCTCTTTTGAAAGCAGGCTTTAATTTCGCCACTTTTTCCATGGTGTTGCCGAATTTCGGGTCTTCATCCGTATCAAAAACGATGGGATCGCCCTTCTTCTGAGGAACTTCTACCGGAACGATCTCTTCCTTGAAAACGCCGGCTTTGATGGATTCTTCCGTCCGATTCTGGGAAGTAACGGAGAACTGATCCAGTTCTTCCCGGGTCAATCCGTATTTTTCCGCCACGTTTTCCGCGGTGATGCCCATGTGATAATCATTGAACACATCCCACAAGCCGTCTTTCACCATCATGTCTACCACTTTGCCATCGTTCATTCTTTGGCCCCATCTGGCTCCCGGGAGCAGATAGGGAGTCTGGCTCATGTTTTCCGTACCGCCGGCCACAATGATATCCGCATCGCCGGCTTTGATGATCTGAGCTCCCAGGCTGACCGCTCTCAGACCGGACCCACATACTTTATTGATAGTCATTGCAGGCACTTCGATGGGCAGATCTGCACCGAGGCATACCTGTCTGGCCACGTTCTGGCCCTGTCCTCCCTGAAGAACACACCCGAAGATCAGTTCGTCTACGGCTTCCGGTGCAACGTTGGCTCTCTTTAAAGCTTCTTTCACGGTGATAGCACCCAGCTGAACTGCGCCGATAGTCTTTAATGTGCCGCCAAAGCTACCTACCGGTGTCCGTACAGCACTGACGATTACTACATTCTGCATAATTAATCTCCTCTCATTTTTTTAACATACTTTCAGTTGTTCTATTGTACCCTGTTACGGGTGGAATAGCAATGGTTTTCTACTTGACCAGGGCAGAAATCGCCTTGAACTCCGGGGCCTTTGAGGTCTCCAGGAGTTCGAAGAGGATCGCTTCGTAACTCATGACCCCCGCTCCGGCTTCCTGCATGAACCGGATCGCGGTATCCCGGTCTGAATCCTTCCGGGAAGCCACACAGTCCGCAGCCACGTAAACCGTATACCCGGCATCCATCATATCCAGCACTGTCTGTTGTTCACAGACGTGGGTCTCGATCCCCACCACGACAGCCACCTTCCGGCCCAGTTCTTCGATCTTCTTCACAAAGTTTTCTTCCTTCCAGGCACTGAAGGCCACCTTATCGATATAGACCGCATCCTCATTGGCTTCTTTGATCTCCGGAATGGTCTGCCCCAATCCCTTTGGGTATTGCTGGGTCATCACCACCGGCAGCCCCAGGATCTGAAATCCCTTCAAAAGCCGCACGGATGCGTCGATCAGTTCTTCCTTACCGGACATGGCCGGCACCAGCCGTTCCTGGTAATCGATCCCTACCAGGACGCAGTTTTCTCTCAGTAATCGGGTCCGTTTCATCCTCATTTCCTTTCTGTTTTTCTCTATAATCGTATATTCCAGCTTTCGATCTCTTTCCGGTACGCCTGAGCCGTCAGATCAAACTGGATCGGAGTCACGGTGATGTATTTGTCCCGGATCGCCTGCACGTCGGCTTCCGGGTGCTGGGGCAGCTTTTCCGCCACACCGTTATACCAGTAATACCAGTCTCCGTAGCCGGACTGCTCTTTTCGGAAATTTTCTGCGTAATGGACGTGGCCCAATTGAGTGACCCGGACGCCCCGAATCTCTTCTTCCGGCAGATCCGGAATATTCACGTTCAGCATGATGCCCTCTTCCAATCCTTCTTCCAGGATCCTCTTCGCCAGTGTCCGGGCGATCTTCATGGAAGCGCCAAAATGTTTCGGGTCCGTCGAGCAGATGGACACCGCCATGGAGGGTTTCCCGCTGAAAATACCCTCGATGCCGCCGGCCACGGTCCCGGAATAGAAACAGTCTTCGCCCACATTGGCGCCGTGATTCGTCCCGGAGACCACCAGGTCCACGTCTTCCACCAGCATCCGGATCCCCAGCTTCACGCAGTCCGCCGGCAAACCCGTCACGGTCCAGGCCCTGGTCGCAAGGGGGATCTGCGCTTCTTCCACGATCATGGGTGTACGCATGGTAATGCCGTGGCCACAGGCGCTTTTCTCCGTGTTTGGTGCCACGACATAGATTTCCCCGAGATCCGACAAAGCCTCCACCAGGGATTCGATGCCCCTGGCCCGGATCCCATCGTCATTGGTTATCAGTATCTTTTTCATTTTGTCTCGGTTTCCTTTATTTTTCTGATTCGTTTTTCCAGCTTCACTCTCGGGATCCAGATCTGTGCATCACAATTCAGACAGCGGATCCGGAAATCCATCCCTGCCCGGAGGATCTCAAACTCCTTTCCGCCGCAGGGGTGCTGCTTCTTCAGTTCGATCACATCACCGATCTTCAGCTCCATAAGTTAGACAAGCCTCCGGAGGACAACAGTCCTTTCATAAACGAGTGATAGACATTGACCATTTGAGAGCCATCCAGGATATCCCGAACTGCTGCGAACATATCGGTCATATGGGTCAGGATCGCAGTCAATACCACCAGTAAAACGATGGCCTTGACGGCTCCGATGATGAGGCCGATGACCTTATCCGCTTTTCCCAGCACCGGCGTCTTGTGGATGAAGCTGGCGATGAGGCGGATGATGATCCCCACCAGGATCCGCACGGCAATGATGGTGAGTACCAAAAGAACAAACAGGCTCTCACTTCCGGAAATATCCAGTCCGATCATCCCCATCACGTCTTCCGGAGAGATCGTCGCCTGCTGCCAGATATACACCGCCGCGATGATGGCGATGATCCAGCCTAAAATGTGTCGGAGTCCTTTGATCGCACCGGAAGCATATCCTCTCCACAGGAATAGCGCCAACACGATCAAACTAAAAATATCATATTTCATGAGCTATTCTCCCAGAGCGTTGGCGATTGCTGCGAATTCCTCCATGGACAGGGTCTCCGCCCTTCTCTGGGGGCTGATCCCAAGCCCGTCCAGAAATCCGTTCATCTCGTCTTTACTCATTCCTTTAACACCGGTCAGACAGTTCAACAGGGTTTTCCGCCGCATGCTGAAGCCGGCTCTGACCACTTCAAAAAACAACTTCTCATCTATCAGATCCACCGGCTTTTCCTTCCGCAGGTCCAGCCTGAGAACAGTGGAGTCGACTTTGGGTTTCGGAACAAAGCTTTCCGCCGGAACCTGAGCGATGGTTTCCAGTGTGCAGTAATACTGTACCGCCAGGGTGATGGCCCCGTAGGCTTTCGTTCCCGGGGACGCCGTCAGGCGTTCCGCCACTTCCTTTTGCATCATGATGGTGATGCTTTCCGCCGGGATGTCCTCTTCCAGCAGCTTCATGATGATCGGGGTGGTGATATAATAAGGGAGGTTCCCCACCACCTTGAGATTCTCTATTTCAGGATGTTCCTCTTTTACTTTTTCCTGTAACGCCCCGATGTCTACATCTAATATATCAGCCTGGAGGATATCGATATTATCCAGCCCCGTAAGGGTCTGCTCCAGGATCGGGATCAGTTTGCGGTCGATCTCCACCGCCGTGACCCATCCTGCCTGCTCCGCACAGGCCAGTGTCAATACCCCGATGCCGGGACCGATCTCCAGCACATGATCCGTTTTTTTGATTTCCGCTCCATCGGCGATCTCCCGGATCGCCTCCGGATCTGCCAGGAAGTTCTGTCCGAGTTTTTTCGAAAACCCCGCTTTGTTCCGGGCCATTACCGCCCGGATCCGGGCTTCTGTAAATTCTTTGGTCATTTTATTATTGGGCAGCCTGAAGCCGGAACCTGCCGGCCAAAAGCTTCTTTCTTATAGTCTTATAGTTTTTTCAGCGCTTCTGCAAATTCTTCTTCCGTCACGCCATAATGATTCAGCCGTTTTAAAAACGTCCGGGTGTTCCCGTAGCCGATCCCCAGGATCTCTCCCAGCCGGCCGCGGCGGTCCGCAGCGCCTTCCCCGGCGCTGAGTCCCAGCTCCACCATATCGGCCATCGAAAAGAGGTCTTCCTTTGGTGGTTGTTCGGTCCGAACCTTTTCCAACGCCTTTCGGATCGCCTCCGGAGAAGCGTTCTCTACGCCGATGTCATCATCCTTCGTTCCGGCTTCTCTGGAAATAAAGGCATGCTTCGCCTCCGGGAAACGTTCGGTCAGCTTTCGCCGGATATTCTCTCCGGCATGATCCGGATCGGTAAAGATAATGATCCCGCAACGGCGGTACGCCTCTTCGATCTTTTTCCAGGTCTTTGAAGAAATGCCGAATCCATGAGTGATCAGGATCTGGGCATCCACTGCCCGTTTCACCGCTGCCTCATCATCCTTGCCTTCCACGACGATCACTTCTTTGATCATGACTATTCTCCCCCGGTATCTTCACCGGATCCTCCGTCACTGCTGCTGTCGGAATCCGATCCTTTTTCCTGAGCTTCCTGTGCCTGCTTTTCCTGTTGGACCTGCTCTTCGGTTTTGGTGGTCCCGTCCCTCATGATATAGAGGATCTCGCCGGGCATGACCATTTTCAGCATATCCCGGGCCGTCCGTTCAATGTATTCCGGTGTATTGATATATTTCAGATCCTGTTCAAGCTCCGCTTTCTGTTCCTGAAGCTGAGCATATTTTTTTTCTACTGCCTTTTGTTCCACCTTTAAGGAATGGAAGGACACGGCTCCCCGGATCAAAACGATAGCCAGCACCACAGCAAAGATCACGTAAATCAGTCGCTGAAGATCTGCTTCGCCGGAGATGAATTTTCTCCCCATTCGATTGGCTTTTCGAACACCTTTGGCAATTGTGCGTTTACGGCTTGCCATAACACGCCTCCTGTGTTTTTTCTGGTAAATGTATCGTACTTTTCATTATATCACGGGACACACTTCTTTGCCATAAAGTTACACAAAAATAATATGGGGCAGTCCGATCCAACAAAATGCAGCCAGCAACAGGTTTCATGTTGCTGGCTGCAAAAGAGGAAGTGTGTGTTTCAGGTTTATTTATCTTCGCGGCGTTTCAATCCGAAGCCCATGGCAGCTGTGGCAACCATGCCGGCCAGAGCCATCATGCTCAGGTAGAGCCAAAGTTCGGTGTTGGATTCGTCGCCTGTCTTTGGGTTCAGGGACAGTGGTACTTCTTCGTCCAGGATGGTCTCGCCATCGTTCTGGTTGGTCTGTACTGCTGCTTTCGCCGGAGCCTTTGCCGGAGTCTTCGCTGCGGGGGTATCTGTGGTCGGAACGGTTACGTCTTCGATCACTTCGTCATCCGGATCTGCCAGCGGCACTTCTTCGTCCACGATGTCTTCATCGTCTGCCGGTGTGATATCTTCCGGGTTGTCCTCTTCCGGTCCAGCCATCGGAACGTTTTCTTCCGGGATGTCTACGTTTTCAGGAACCGGTTCCGGGTCTGGAGTCGGATCCGTGTGCTTCTTTGTAGGTGGTACGACGATCACGGTGTTTTCGAAATTGATCACCATGCCCTGGATCAGGTTGCCTGCTGCGTCGGTGAAGGTCTTGCCCATGTCGCCCACTTCGATCACTTTCACATTGGAGTCCAGGTTATAGCCTGCCGGAGCTTTGACTTCCTGTACATAGTACTGGAGGTTTTTCACTAAGGTGTAAGCTACGTCCAGGATGCCGCCTGTGGTGGAAACGGTGCTCTGTTCTTCGCTGAAGGAGTACTTGATATTTCCTTCGGCATCCACGATGCCCTTCAGGTACTGGCTTTCGCCGTTCTCGTCTTCGTACCAGATCTTGAATTCTGCTTCGTCTGTGGTGATCAGTTCGCCCTTCTCATCCACTTTGTTCACGATCAGTTCACCGTCCATCTGCTCCAGGGTGATGGAGTTGTATCCAGCCCACTGTGTTAACTGATAGTCATTGCCGGTAAGGAAACCGTCGATGTTGAATGCCATATTGAATGCTACCTGGGAAGCTTCTTCGCGGCTGATGCCTTTTCCCAGCAACACCTGGAAGAATTCATTGGCTACCTTCCATGCCTTGGCCTGTTCGCCCGTCATGTCGACCATGTAATCTCCTACGGTCAATTCATTCCCGGTGTGACCCCAGCTATCATTATCTCCAAGAGCATCGATAGCATCCTGGCCGTAAGCATAGCTGAGCAGGTTGTTATAGAAGTTGTTGTAGTCGGTGTTGGCAGGAAGTTCGATACTGCCCAGAATGTAGTTTCCGGTCTGTTTCAGGTCTTTCACTACGCTGGATCCTGCTAATAACTGGTCGAAGTCCTCATAGTTCTTGCCGTCCTTTTCGCTGTAATAAGCAACCAGGTAAGCTTTGTAAGCTTTTTCTCCTTCGCCGTAGCCATTCTCTTTCAGGTAGTTGGCAACAGCAACTTGATTGCTGGTCATGGTAGCTCTGGCTGCAGGGGAGTTGCTTAAGCTGTATAAAGCGTAAATCTGATCTACATCCAGCTTGCCGGAGAGTTTTTGGTATGTATAGGCGGTACCGCCACCGCCGCCATAGTAATTTTGTGCACTCTTCGTCTGCTTGGCGCAATCGGCCAGTTGAGCCCGGTAAACCAGGACTTCGATGGGTCCGCTGAGAAGGGATTCTACATCGATCTCTTCTGCACCATCCATTGCGTTCACTGCTTTCGCTACCCTGGCAGCATCTCCGCCGAGGTAAGCGATGCGGTTTACGCCGTCATTCAGATAATCTTCAGGCAGTTCCTGTCCATCAAATCCGTATACGCCAGTCTCCGCCTCAGAGAGTTCCGGGGTTACCAGCACAAAGCTGCCATCCTTGTAGGAGTAGATGTGACCGGATTCGCTTTCGATCTTCACGCTGAACTTTACCGTGTCGCCTGGCTCTACTGTTGTAGCCTTGGCCTGATCATTGTTCAGTACAGGGGATAATGGATTCCCGTTGGGGAAGTACCAATTCAGATAATAGGAAGGGAGATTGTCCCGAACGAAGATGTAGTCTGCGCTGTCGACCATATAGTCGGCGTATTTTTGTACATATTCGTCGGAAGTATCCAGTCCCTGTTTTTCCAGAAAGGCAAGGGCGTTCTCTGCGAGGCTCTTACTGTTATCATCCTTCACATACTCCAGAAAGTTCTCCAGGGCCGTTTCTCTGCCGGTGTACTGTTCATATGCAGCCTCGGCATATTCGCTCAGCAGATCCAGAGCTTTGGATAATACGATGACCTGGTCTCCCTCAGCATCTTTGCTGATTTTATAGGTGAGCTGATAGGTTTCGTTTTCGGAGTCATAGAATCCGGACCAATCTTTGGATGCTGTTTCAGCAGCTGCTCCCTGCGCAGCCTGATCATCTGCACCTTCCACCGCTTCGTTGTTTTCGCTTTCGTTCTCGGTGATATCTTCGGCGTTCTGTTCATCCCGGATGTCAACTGGGTTTTCTGCTTCTTCAGCATTTTCTTTGTCAGTCTTTTCAACGATGTCCGGTGTGACTTCGACCGTCTCGGACTGTTCCTGCCGTACGCTGTTCGGGAAGGGATCCGGGGTAGTGGTTTCGGTCACGGTATTTCCGGTATCTGCCGGTGTTTCTTCCGCTGCAAATGCTACAGTGGAAAAGGGGGTGATGCTCAGGCTTACTGCCATCATCATCGCTAAGGTTCTCTTCATCATGGTCTTCATTGTTCTTCCTCCTATCTTTTATCAAACAATTCCGGCTGAGCCGGTTAAAACTTTTACCTTATGTCTGTATTATAGAATTCGAGGAGTCTCCAAAAGCGTCACAACTTGTGACGCTTTTGCGAAAAATCATGATTTTCAGAAAAAAATGCACGAAAAAAAAGAGAAGCTCTATGACTTCTCTTTGAAAATGGTGGAGAATAGGAGGATCGAACTCCTGACCCCCTGCGTGCAAGGCAGGTGCTCTCCCAGCTGAGCTA
>AUXO015035355.1_pt1 | contig 12742 bp, 11 predicted proteins | sample 768731 | NCBI WGS metagenome assembly AUXO01 (sample SAMN02715735, study PRJNA202380) | gut metagenome | biome: sheep rumen | host: Ovis aries | place: New Zealand: Palmerston North | reverse complement strand
GCTATTAAGATTAAGTGTTTTTATTGCATTACATACAGTTTTATATTGATCAGTTTTTGTTTTAAGATCTCGATTATCATTTTCGAGATCATTTACTTTGTTGTCAAGATCTGTATTTTGATCTTTAAGATCTTTATTATTTTTTACTAAATCATTAATTTTTGTTACAGTTTTATTTGCTTTGCTGTTGAAAGCATCATCTGGTGCTCCATTTATATCATTTTTTATTATTTTATTTAGATCTATGTCACTTAAGTCTATGTTTTTTGAATCATGCATGCAATCGATAATTTCATCAAGTATTTTATTTTTTGTAGCACAACTATCGATTTTTTTAAAATATTTTTTAATCAAGGTTTGATTTTTATTAAAATATTTAACAATAACATCATCATCATCAACATTATCTTTCCCTAAGAGATCGATATTTTTATTACTGTCTGTGTCTGTTAGTAACAACCTATTAATTACGTTTTTACTTGTTTCTGCAAATTTTTGAACTTTATCGACTGCGTTTTTTAAATTTGAATCTTTTATTTCATCTTTATCTGTTTTTTTAAGACTTTTACGGTCGGCAATTATGCCAAGTGAATTAGATGCTATTTGCACATCTTTTTTAATTTGCTCGGCCTCTTGTATTTTACCTGCATTTTTAATTGCTTGAATAACGGCTTGTTTTGTTTTGTTGTCAAAAAAAGTAGTATTGTTATAATATTTTTTGAGTTCTTTTGTTAATTTGCTGTCACTATCTAGAATGGTTTCCGTTTCTTTTAGTTCATCAAGATCTATTTTGTTAACATTCTCTTCAAGTTGTTTATAATCAACTTTATCGTTATTTATGTTATCAATAATTTGTACTGCCGTTTTTAAATTATTCGCGCTTTGTATAATTTTTTTTACATATCCAATGTCGTTTTGACTATTTACTGCAAGTTTGACAACAAGTGCTTGAAACTTCTGAACAATTGTTTTAAAGTGTTCGCCAATTTGTTTGTCGTCATTGGTTTTCAGTTTATTTAATGTATTTAAATCGATTTCTTTAATATTTATTGCTTTTATTTTATTAAGTTCATTTTCGTCAATGTCCCATGAATATTGTGTTATTGGTCTGGTTGCTTCAGCAAAGTTTTTAATTTCTTCTTCGAATTCTGTATTATAAACAAGTTGCGATAATACAACATTTAATACATAATCAGTTTCCATTATTATTTTTTGTTCTTTATCTTGGTATTCATTGCATTCTATATTTATGCCTTTTTTTTTTAATTTTTCTTTTATATAAGGTATTCTATTTTCAAGCATTCTTTTATAGTCATCCAATAACTTTAAGTCTTTTTGGTACGAGTCTAATTTTTCTTTCGATATTTTAAGCTGTTTTTGTAATTTTGTATATTCTTCATCGCTTATCACGGGTTCTGTTGATTCTTCTATGTTCTTTATTTTTGCTTCTAATTTTTGTACTGTTTCTTCTTGTTCTGCATAATCCGCAAAAATTGTAGACAGCACTTCTATAAGTTGTTTGTATTTAAAACTCTCAGGTGATTCTGATGTCTTGGTATCTGCTAATAGTTTTTTAATCTGGTCTCTTCCAAATCCTTTGTGGTCTTTCGCTATTTGTTCTATCTTTTTTTTAAAATCTTTGTTTTTTATTCTATTTTTAGCTTCTTCAATCGCTCGATTGTAAATACTTTGAAACTCCATTGTTTCGCCTGTTTTTATATTCACGTATGTTTTGATTTTTGCTTCAAGACCATTCCTTTCTTTTTCTACTGCATCTAGTTGTTTTATCGTGTCTGTATGTTTTTTTTTTAATGCTCTATAATCTGTATTTATCAATTCATGTTTTTTTAATAGAGTTTGAAATTCATTTCTTTTTCTTATGTAGAGTGTTTGTAAGTATTGTTTATTGTTTTTGAATATTATAATATTTTCTCCGTTTATACGCACAGCATCATTAATGTCTCTCTTATATAAGCCTATTAGATTTTTTAATTCATTTATATTACTGGTGTATGTGGAGGCCGGAACTGTTCCAGTTTTAAAAACTGGAGTACTAATGTCTTTATACGTTTGTATTTTTATTTCTTTGTAATTGTCTTTTAGTTTGCTATTGTTCAAGCTAAAATCGTCATTTTTTATTTTGTCATTTTCTTTTGCACAACAAAATGTCTTGTTATGTTTATTTTCTTCTTCTAATTTTGTTAGAAGATTCTCTTCTTCTTCTAATTTAAGATCATCATCTTCTTTTTTTTCATATTTTAGAAAAGCATTTGCAAGTTCTTGTTCTCGTTTAGACATTGGTTTAATGTCTTTTTTTTTCTTCATTATACCTGTTTTTTTACCTTTTTCCATAATAATTACAAGTATATTAACATTTTTTTTGAAAAAATCAAAATTAATTTTATTGGTTTTTATAAATTGATTTTTATATTTTTTTTATTTTTAAAAGGTTATGGAGCAAAATCACAGTAGTTCAAAATCAAATAAAAAACAACTTGGAAGAGGTCTTGCTAGTTTATTAGAAACAGATGATGAATTTTTTTTTAGTAAAGATTTTTTAGGCAAAGAAGACGATTATAACAATGAATATGAAATAAAAAAACTTAGTATTTATGATATTGACGTAAATTTAGATCAACCTCGTAAATATTTCGACGAAGTAAAACTTAGAGAATTAAGCGAAAGCATAAAAAACAATGGCTTATTGCAACCAATAATTGTTTCAAAAGGAAGAGATGATAAATATATAATAGTAGCTGGAGAAAGAAGATATAGAGCATGTAAATTAGCAGGTCTTAAAGAAATAAGAGCAATAGTTTTGGATTTACAAAAACAGGAAATAATTAAAAAAGCCGTGATTGAAAACGTACAACGTGAAAATTTAAATCCGATAGAAGAGGCGAATGGATATAGAAATATTATTGACGCATTTGGATACACTCATGAACAGCTAGCAAGTGAAGTCGGTAAAAGCAGGGCGTATATAACTAATTTACTAAGAATTTTGACTTTACCAAAAGATGTTCAAAGTGCAATAAGAGATAAAAGTATTACATTAGGTCATGCAAAAGTATTACTTGGCGTCGATAAACCAAGTGAGTATTTATCTAAAATTATTAAAGATCATTTGTCAGTTAGGCAACTTGAAACAATTATTTTTAATGATTTAAGTGATATTGTAAATAATTCTGTATTTACTGCAATTCATGATAAAAACGAAGAAAATGATGTAGAAAATAAAGATAATTCAACAAACAATAACTATAAAAATGATGAGTTAAAACATATGAAAAATGATATAAAGTTTATAGAAAAGCAACTTTCTGATAAATTTGGGTTTAAGGTTCGTTTAAAATTGAAACGAGATGGTAGCGGAAAGTTTGAAATTTCTTTTAGCAATTCAGATGATTTATTTAAAATAATAGAATTACTTAAATAAACTTATTTTTTATTTTTCATTGTCTTTCCTATTTTACCTCCACAATGAATTTCTCCATATTTTTTGTATGATAATTTGCTGTTTTTAACCAAACAAGATGTTATTGCATCACATATAGCCAATGTTAATAAGCTTGATGTTGTTGGTATTGGAAAATCTTTTACTGCTTCGTTGTTCATTTTTAGCGTAAGATTTATTTTACTATTTAACTCAAGCCATGATTTTTTTTTACAAGTTATAGACAAAATATCTATTTTATTTTTTTTGCAATATTGCACTATATCTCGTACTTCAACTGTCTCGCCAGAGCAAGAAATTACAAGTAGAATGTCATTTTTGCAGATGCAACCTAAATCACCATGTATTGCTTCTGTTGGATGTATAAAAAAACTTGCAAAACCTATTGATGAAAAAACTGATGATATTTTTTTTCCAATAATTCCACTTTTGCCAACACCAGACACTAAAATTCTCCCTTTACATGTTTCTAAAATGTGTAAAAATTGTAAAAATTTTTTACTAAAATACAAATCATCCAATTGTTCTACTAGATAATTTAAATTTAGAACTTCTGTTTTTAGCGTCTCTTTTGCTGTTTGAATATTTTTTTCATCATTTTTCATATATTATTAAATTTCACTATCATCACCTTCATCAAATGGCGGAATCATTGAATTATCTTTGGCTATATCGTTATTAGTTTGATTAAATTCTTTATCTTGCTCAATTTTATCATCTGTTGAATAACTTTGCATTGCATTATAATAATGTTTGTCCAATCCAGTAAAAACCATATGTTCTTTATCGAATGATAATATAGCTGTTCCAACCGGACCATTACGATTTTTTGCAACAATTATTTCTGCAATATTTTTTATTTTTTCATACCTTTCTTTCCATTCTTGATATTTTTGTATTTGTTTTTCATCTTCTTCGCTTGTTTTTTTTGGTTCTCTTCGTGCTTCATAATATTCTTCACGATAAAGCAACATAACAATATCTGCATCTTGTTCTATTGTTCCACTTTCACGTAGATCTGATAGTTGAGGTTTTTTGTCTTCACGTCCTTCTTTTTCAACTGCTCTTGATAATTGAGATAGTGCAATTACTGGGATATTTAATTCTTTTGCTATTGCTTTTAATGTACTTGTAATCTCGGATACTTCAAGAACACGATTTCCGCCATAATTTTTTGATGCTCTTAATAATTGTAGATAATCAATTATTATAGCACAGACATTATGTCTATCTTTCATATATCTAGCTCTGCTTCTTAAAATCGAAACATTTAACGCCGGTGTATCATCTATATATAATGGTAAATTTGAGACATCTTGAATGCTTTTATTGATTTTTTTCCATTCTGTTTCATTTATTTTTTTATTCTCTTCGACTATATCTCCTTCATCGTTATATTCATTATAGCGACCTGTATGTATTGTTTTCATTGAAAAACCACTTTCCATTGCAACTATACGCGCTGCAAGCTGTTCTCCTGACATTTCAAGCGAAAACATAGCTATAGCTGGTTGTTTTTCGTTTTTGTCTGCTTTTTTATGATTTTGTTGTAAAATTCTTGCGACATTTCTTGCAATAGTTGTTGCTAACGCTGTTTTACCCATCGATGGACGTGCAGCGATTATAATTAAATCACTTTTCTGCAATCCTCCTGTATAATTATCTAAATCTTTTAAACCAGTTGAAAGTCCTAAGATTGTTTTATCACTTTTACGCGCTTTTTGTAGTTTATCTGCTAATATTTTTGCATAATCTTTAAGTTGATGATTAATATTACTGTTTGATTGGTTTTTGTTTACTATTTCATAAATTTTTTTTTCTAATTCACCAATGTATTCGTCTATGTTTTCAAATGATTTTGAATTTATGATATCATTTATATCTTTTCCATATAAACAAAGTGCTCTTTTTGTAGATAAAAAATTTAATATATTTACTAATTCTATTGGTTTACATATAGCGCCTGCAGCATAATCAATTAAACTATCTATAACTTCTTTTAATTGTTCGTCTGTATAATGTAATTCATTTTTTTTATCAATAATGCTGTAATATAATGTCTTAGGTTCTGCTTGTCTGTCTTCTTGAATAAGCTTCTTGATTGTTTTAAAAAAAAGTTTATTTTCTTCGTAATAAAAACTATCTTCATTTAATTCTAGCTCTAAGTATCTTAGCACTTTGTTATCGATTAATATTAATCCTAGCACTTGTTTTTCAGCTTCTATATCGGATAAATAAGAAAGATTATCATACATTATACTACTGGATTCAGCAGGTTGCTCGTTCTTTGCATTAAACTCAGAATCCATAAAAACAAAATCTTATTAGGAAGTTTTTTGTAAGTAAAAAACTAATAGTCAATTTTAAAATAATCAATTGTTTAAATTTGATTTCATTATCTCCCAACCAATAATTGATGCAGTGTTCGCTACATTTAAACTTTCTGCTTGTTTGTTTATTGGTAATCTGACAATTATATCACATTTTTTTTTAGTAGAATCTTTAATTCCTTTGCCTTCTGAACCGAATATAAATACACATTTATCATATTTATTAACTATTTCTGTTATGTTTTCTTGCGTATTTGTATTGACATCAAAACCAATTATCCAATAGCCATTTTTTTTAAGTTTTTCGATTGCAAGAGTTGTATTTTTTATTTGATATATGTGCGAACATTCACTATATCCTGCTGATGCTCGAACTACGGCTGATGTTATGCGACACGAACTATGTTCAGTTAAAATTATTCCATCTATGTTAAAACAAAAAGATGATCTAATTATACTTCCAACATTTTGTGGATCTTGTATTTCTTCTAGTAAAAATATAGCTTTTTTTTCTATTTTATTATCTTCGTTTATTAAATCTTCTAATTCTAGAAAATTAAAATTAGAAACTTTTAGAGCTATACCTTGATGCTTATCTTGCTCGTGTGTTATGGAAAATAATTCATGTGAATTACATTTTTTAATTAAATTGCGTAGCGATTGTGGTATTTTTTTAAAAAAATCATCAAATTTATTTTGTAATATATATATTTCATATATTTCTCTATTCTTTATACCATTTTCATAACCTTGAATACATCCAAAACAAGCATTTTTTCCGTAAATTATTTCTTTACGTTTTTCATCACTTTGATGTTTTTTTGACAAATGTTTTTTATTCATTCCTAATTACTAATTAATGAAAAGAAAAATGATAAAAATCAACTTTTTCAAAATAAGCTCTTGTATTAATCTTGATTTTTAAAAATGTGCCTACTAAAAAGTTATGTTTTTTATGATTATTTCAAATTTTTTGAGAGCTATTTTTTGTATTATTTTTACTTTTTGTGCTGTATTTTCTTCAAGAACATCATTTGCAATTTCTGTCAGTGAACACGTGATTGTTGCACGAAAATTTCTTAAAGAAACCGAACAATTATTAAAATCAAAAGATAATACACAGAGAGAAAAAAAGCAACTCATTATAAAACGATATATTGAAAATATAGATTTTAACTGGAATGCAAAAATGGCTCTTGGAAGATTGTTTTTACAATTATCGCCAGATGAACAAAAGAAATATATTAATGAATACAAAAAATTTATAACTTATACGTGGTTGCCAAAATTAAGTCCAGATGACATAAATGATGTAGATATGAGAATACTTGAAAAAAGTGAAAAAATAAATGAAACAGAGGAATATGTAAAACTTGTAATTGAGTTAAAAAAAGATAAAACAATATATGAAGCTGTTCTGAGAACAAGAATAAAAAATGGTAAATTTCAGATTTTAAATATATGCATTGAAGGAATAGATTTGGCAGTTTCTTATAGAGCTGATTTTTTAAGCTATATTGAACAAAATAACAATAATCCAAAAAGCATAATTAAATATTTAGAAGAGCAAAATAAGAAAGTGAAGAAATCTGCTGATTTTAAAATCGATGAATAATTTTTAATCTTTTGTATTTTCTGTTTCGTCGTAATTTAATATAAAATCAGGTATAATTAGTTCATTGTGCTTGCGTATATTTCTGTTATTTGTTTTTTGTATATTTTCTTTTATAAAATCTTTTTTTCTTTCATTACTTTTACCACATCCAGAGATTATTATTGCTAAAAAAAATAACACAATTGTCATTTGTTTATTATTGTGTATTGACATAATATGTTAATTACATGTATTGCAAAATATAAAATGCAAATTGTGTTTTGTTATAAATTTAAAAATTACTTGAAAATTATTTATTTTTCTTCTTTTAAGAAGAGTGTTATTTAAAGAATTGTCTACATTTTTTTGTTTGTTTTTCCTTTGTTTGTCGTTTAGTTGTTATGGTGCCGATGTGGATGAAGAGCTTATTGGTGATATAAGGAAGATAAAAAAAGTAGATAAAGATGTTGTTATTGGCAAGAAGATTAACAATAAACAAAGTAATTTATATTCTTTATTTGATGATGATTATAATGAAATTAGTAATAATATAAATATTAAAAGAAAAAGTTCTAGAAAAAAAACACTATCAAAAAAGCTTGATATAAAAGTTATAGATGCAAACAAAACGAACAGCGGTATTGCTATAAGAAGTTTAAAGGAAGCATATGCGCTTTTCAAACAAAGAGATTATGAACTTGCCATTTTATATTATAAAAAATCATTAAAAGATAATCCTAAAAGTGTTGAAGCTAAATTTGGTCTTGCTGTGTCTTATCAATTATTAAGACAGTACGATCAAGCTATTGATTTATACGTTAATTTATTGAATAATAATTATTCACGCAAGAAGATAGTTTCCAACCTATTGTTATGTTTGAAATATAAATCATACAAAGATTCTTTAAAAATTTTATTGTCTGTAGACAATAAAATATTAGGCTACTCTGATATTTTGGCACAAATTGGAATTATTTATATGAAGATCAATGATAATAAAAAAGCAATTTCAACACTGCTAGAAGCTCATGAAAGTGCTCCAACGAATGCGGTTATTGCTTACGATCTTGGAATATTGTTCGACAGGGATAATAATATTGATAATGCTAAATATTTCTTTGATATTGCCATAAAAAATGGTATTTCTTCTGTATTAGAAAAACAAGACGAAGATCGTCTTGCCGAAAGAGTGCAAGAACTGAATGAGCAAATTAAGAATGAGATAAAAAAAAATAAAGCAAATAAGTAAAATTATTAAAATTTATAAATAGTCATTGTTTGTTTTTTTTATCTTGCATTTTATAAAATAAATCTAACACTAAATTAGTTTTATATGGTTAGTTTTAGTAATATAATTTCCAAAACAAAAAGTGTCACATATAATGTTGGTTTACGTAATTATATGCTTGGTGTTTATAATTATATGACATCGGCATTAGCGTTAAGCGGTGTTGTCGCGTATCTAACTGCTTATTCTGGTTTAGCTATTGCAATGATTAAATCTCCATTTGGTGTTATAGTTAGTTTCGCACCATTGATTGTTTCTATAATAATGTCTGTAAAGATTGGTAGTGCAAAGATTAACACAATTAAGACATTATACTTTTTATATGCAATTTTAATGGGCGTTTCGTTATCAACACTATTCCTTGCTTTTAGTGGTATTTTAATAGCTAAAACATTTTTCATTACAGCATCAATGTTTGGCTCCATTAGTATATATGGATATACAACAAAAAAAGATTTAAGTGGATACGGACATATTTTAATGATGATTGTGTTCGGATTGCTAATTGCATCAATTGTTAATTTGTTTACACAAAGTTCTGGTTTACAATTTGGAATTTCATGTATTAGCGTAATTGTATTTTCATTGTTAGTTGCGTACGATACTCAGAATTTAAAACAAATGTATTATAGCGTTTGTCATGATCAAAATTTAGCGACAAGAGTTGGTATATTTGGTGCATTGCAATTATATATTGATTTTGTAGCAATATTTGTGCATTTATTGCAAGTTTTTGCAAATTCAAATAGGAAAAATTAATCTTAAATAATCTATGTCTGAAATTGCAGATTTTTTAATAAATTTAATATCTGCTGGAAAGTTTGAAGATAGTCAAAAACCAGATATAGAAAGAACAAAGTGGGTATCAGAAAAACTTGAAAGCATAGGTTGTGAATGTGATTTTAAAATTTTTGATAACACAGCGAATGTTTGTGCTACGATTGGGAATAAAAATGCTAAAAAAAGTCTTTGTTTTTGTGGGCATTGCGATGTTGTTCCTGCTAGAAATTGGACAAAAAAAATATCTGGTGAAATTATAGGAAATAGAGTTTACGGTCGTGGTGCAGTCGATATGCTTGGTGAAATAGCTTGTTGGTTTTTTGCATTAAAATGTTTAAAAGAAAAAAGTGAATTATTGAATAATATTAAGATAATAACTCTTTTAACAGGTGATGAAGAGGGAGCCGGTATTAACGGAACAGATAAGATGGTTAAATATTTAGTAAATAAAGGAGAAAATATTGATGCATGTATAGTTGGAGAACCAACGAGTGATTATTATGATTTAAAATCACATAAAGATGTAGATAACTGTAAACTTAATGGTTTGTGCTATTCTCGCGGTGGCAGTTTTCATTTTTGGATAACTGTTAAAGGTAAAAGCGGACATGTTGCGTACACTGGGGAATTCGATAATCCAATTACAAAAGCTGTTAGATTATGCGATAGACTTAAAAAAATTAGTTTTACTGAGTTTGATGAAAAAATGACAAATCTTGAAATTGTTGAGTTTAATGCAGTAAATAATACTGATAATGTTATTCTTGACGATGTCAAGATACACGGTAATGTTAGATTTTTTTGTAATAAAAATCGCAATATTGATTATTACAATATAATAAAGCAAAAAATTGAAAATGAATGTCAAGCAGTGCTTTTTGATAGTTATAATGCAAGATATCAATGCGATAGATGTGGATATACGACTGATGTGAATGATGATTTTTTACAATTAGCGATGTCATGTTTTAAGAGATATAATAACGAATCAAAATTTGTTGTTGTTCGTGCTTGCACAGACGGCGAGTATATGACAAAAATATGCAAAAGTGTTTGCGAAATTGGTCTTAAATGTAAAATGATGCATCAAATTGATGAATATACCACAATAGAAGATTTAAATGATTTAACCAATTTATATAAAGAAATAATAACGGAGTATGCTAAATGATTTTTTAGCTAATTGCACTAAAACCAGAAACAATATCACTTAATTCTGATGTTATGTTTGATTGTCTACTTTTGTTATATTTTATACGTAAATCATCTATTATTTCTTGACCATTTTTTGTAGCATTGTCCATTGCATTCATTCTGCTTGATATAATTGATGCAAGATTTGATACATATGCATTATAAAATTTTGTTTTAATTAATAAACTTATTATTGAATAACATATACTATCTGTTTCAGATATATTTGTGAAATTTTCTTTTTCATTATTTTCTATATTTTCTATTAATGGCAAAACTTGTTCACAAACTGGTTCGCATGTTATGATATTTTTAAATTTATTATAAATAAATAGTATTTTATCGTATTCTCCATTATTATATTTTTCAATAAATGAATTAATTGCAGTATTTATTGTTTTTTCATTATGATTTTCGGAAAATACATTTACATTTTGTAAAATTTCATTTACATTAAGCCTTTCTGCTTGTAATTCAAGATACTTTTTTGCTTTTTTGCCAACAGCAAAAACATCTATAATAGAGTTATATTTTTTATATTCATCAACAATAAAAGAAAGCTTTTTAAAAATATTTGTATTTATACTACCACATGTTCCTTTGTCGCTTGACATGAGTATTAATAAAATTTTCTTTTTATCATATTTTGCATTATTTATGAATAAATTAATTTTATCTAAATTTGATGTATTTTGTATATAAGATGTCAAAATTGATTTTGATAATTTACTGTATCTATCGGAAATAGTAATAGTATGTTTTATTTTTGCAATTTTAGCAGTTGCAATCATTTGCATTACTTTTGTAACTTTTATAGTTGACTCGATGCTTGTTATTCTTTTTTTTATTTCAATAAGATTAGACATTCTTTCAACGGATTTATATGCTTCATTTAATTTTTTAATTTGCAATTTTTTTTGTTAATTTTAAAAAAGAAAATAAATAATGTTTTTCTTGTTTTTTAAAAAAATATTAGTTATTTAAAATTAAATGTCTAAAAAAAGCGAAGATATTTCAAGCCAGAATGATAATGTAGATGATAAAAACTCGTCAGAAGATAGTTTGAGTATTGTCAATGATAGTGAAATAGAAAAATATAATGAAATTAACAGTGATATCGATGCATACAATGAGGGAATGTTAGTCACTAGTAATAGCGAAGCTTTAACGCAATATATTAAAAAAGTTTCAAGCTTTCCTATGTTGACCAAAGAAGAAGAAGAAAAATTGTTTAATTTATATATAGATAAAGGAGATCAGAAAGCCGGTCAGGCAATAGTTCTTAGTCATCTTAGACTTGTTGTAAAAATTGCAATGCAATATAAAAATTTTGGTATAAATATGATAGATTTAATATCAGAAGGCAATGTTGGTTTAATGATTGCTTTAAAGAAATTTGATCGTACAAAAAAAGCTAGATTTTCGACATATGCTGGTTTGTGGGTAAAAGCAAAAATACAAGAGTTTATTTTGAAATCTTGGAATATGATTAAAATTGGTTCTTCTGCACTAAGAAAACAATTATTATTTAATTTTAGTGGATTAAAAAAAATGTTGCACATAGATAATACAACTTCGAATAAAGAACAAAGTGAAAGAATTGCTAAGCATTTTGGAGTATCTGTTAGTGAATATGAAAATGCTATTTCTTCAATAAAAGGTAGAGATGTTTCATTAGATACACCGATTGATAACGACGGAAATATGACGCTAATGGACACAATACACAGTTGTGATGGCAATTTTGCTTTAAAGATGGCTGAAAAAGAAAAAAGTATTAATAGAAATGAATTTTTAAGAAAGAGTTTATCTATTTTAGATAAAAGACAAATAGATATTTTAATTGCAAGATATATAAATGAGCCAAAAGCGACGTTGGAAGATTTATCAAAAAAATACGGTGTTTCAAAAGAGAGAATTAGACAGATAGAGGAGAGTGCTATTCAAAAGTTAAAAAGTTTCGCAGAAAAAGCTGGGAATTTACATGAATAGGCTTCTTGTTTCTTGCTTTTAATAAAATAAATATAATCTTTATAATTAGAAAATAAGGACAGGTGGTCGAGTGGTTGAAGGCACTGGTCTCGAAAACCGGCATACGG
>AUXO011449867.1_pt1 | contig 12744 bp, 10 predicted proteins | sample 768731 | NCBI WGS metagenome assembly AUXO01 (sample SAMN02715735, study PRJNA202380) | gut metagenome | biome: sheep rumen | host: Ovis aries | place: New Zealand: Palmerston North | reverse complement strand
CCATTCTGCGCGACGCGAACAGCGGACAGGTCATTCACGATTTGTCCGACAACGAGCCGTTTGTCGCGGCGCGCGGCGGAAAAGGCGGGTGGGGAAATACCCATTTTGCCACCCCGACCCGGCAGGCACCGCGTTTTGCCAAGCCCGGACTGCCCGGACAGGAGCTGGAAATTCGTCTGGAGCTGAAGCTGCTCGCAGATGTCGGACTGGTCGGTTTCCCGAATGTCGGCAAGTCTACGCTGTTGTCCATGGCGTCTGCCGCACGCCCGAAAATCGCCAATTATCACTTCACGACACTGGTTCCCAATCTCGGCGTGGTCTCCATCGGCGAGGGTGAATCGTTTGTCATGGCGGATATTCCGGGAATTATCGAAGGTGCATCGCAGGGCGCCGGTCTTGGCCATGCGTTTCTGCGCCATATCGACCGCTGCCGCCTGCTGCTGCACATCGTCGATGCCGCAGGCAGTGAGGGACGCGATCCGATTGACGATCTGGAAAAAATCAACAGTGAACTCGGACAGTATTCCATTGATTTGGAAAAACGTCCGCAGATTGTCGTGGCAAATAAGATGGATCTGCTCGGCGGCGAGCGGGCACCGCTGGATGCAATCCGCAAGTGGGCGGACGAGCACGGATTTGCCTATGCGGAGATGTCAGCGGCAACCGGTCAGGGCGTGCGCGAGCTGATGCAGCAGACCTGGCATGCGCTGGAACAGCTGCCGCCGGTGATTGTGTATGAGCCGGAGTTTGTTCCGGAGGAAGCCAAACCGGTCACGGAAGCGGACATCGACTATGTCAAGCAGGATGATTGTTACATCGTTTCCGGCGCATGGATTGACCGCGTGTGCAGCTCGGTGAATTTTGACGACTATGAGTCCCGTCAGTATCTCGACCGCCGGCTGCGCGCGGCAGGCGTCTTTGACAGGCTGGAGGAGATGGGCATTCAGGACGGCGATCTCGTTGTTCTCGGCGAGATGGAATTTGAATACGAGCATTAAGCGCTGAACTGCGCGAAAATAAGCATTAAAAAAACACCTGATTCCGGTGCGCAGCCCCTTTTTACAGGGGACAAAACATACGGATTCAGGTGTTTTCTCTGTTTTTACATTATTTTGCGGCAATGACATCAGACATGTCATACATGCCCGGCTGCGTCTGTGCGCCGAGGAAGGCAGCTGCATCCACGGCACCGACAGCGAATACCTCGCGGGAGAGTGCCACATGGCGGATTTCAATCAGTTCATCGCGGCCGGCAAACAGGACCTCGTGTTCGCCGACAATCGTACCGCCGCGGATTGCATGAATACCGATTTCATGCGCGGGGCGCTTCATGCGGCGCTCGTGACGGTCGTAGACGTATTCCGCGTCATACGGCAGAGCTTCGCTGACAGCGTCCGCCAGCATCAGCGCTGTGCCGGACGGCGCATCCAGCTTCTGGTTGTGATGACGTTCCGTGATCTCCACATCGTAGCCATCGCCCAGAACATTGGCGCAGCGGCGCAGCAAATCCATCATCAGATTGATGCCGATGGACATATTTCCGGAACGGAACACCGGTATTTCCGCGGAGGCAGCGCGCATTTCTGCAAGCTGCTCCTTGCTGTGTCCGGTGGTGCAGATGACAGCCGGTGTGTGCGTCTTTTTGCAGTAATCGAGCAGCATTTCCAGCGAATTGGCGTTGGAAAAATCAATGATGACGTCACACGCGCCGCTGAACTCATGCGGGTCGGCGTACACCGGGTAGTCAGCCAGCTTTTGCGCAAAGGCATCAAAACCAGCGACAATTTTCATATTCTCTTTTTTGGACACAATGTCGGTAATCACTTTGCCCATGCGGCCGTTGCAGCCGCAAAGTCCGATTTTCAACATCCTTTTGCGCTCCTTACTTGACGAGCTTCAGACCGGCTGCGGTCATAGCGTCGCGCAGCTGTGCAGTGTGTGCGTCTGTCATATCACACAGCGGCATGCGCAGTTCGCCGACATCCCAGCCGAGGAAACGCATCGCCATCTTGACCGGAATCGGATTGACCTCGAGGAACAGCGCGTTGATGAGGTCAAGATACTTGATCTGCAGCTCACGCGCCTGCGCAAACTTGCCGTCCAGACAGTTCTGTGCAATGGTGTGAGCAATTTCCGGTGCGACATTCGCCAGAACGGAAATGACGCCCTTGCCGCCCATTGCCATGATCGGGACAATCATATCATCGTTGCCCGACCAGAAATTCAGGTCATCGCCGCACAGATTCATGGCTTCTGCCAGAAGGGAGAAGTTGCCCGAGGCCTCCTTTGCACCGTTGATGTTCGGATGCTTGGACAGCTCATAGTACGTCTGCGCCTGAATGGTCAGACCGGTGCGGCTGGGCACGTTGTATACGATCACCGGTGTTGTGGTCGCCTCCGCAAGCGTATAAAAATGCTTAATCAGGCCCTGCTGCGTTGTCTTGTTGTAGTACGGGGTCACGGTCAGCAGAGCATCTGCACCCGCTTCGGACGCGAACTTGCTCAGCTGCAGCGCATACTGTGTGTCATTGGAGCCGGTACCGGCAATGACCGGAACACGGCCGTTGACATAGTCGATGCAGAACTGTATCGCTTCCTTGTGCTCCTTGTCAGTCATCGTAGCGCCTTCGCCGGTCGTACCGCAGATGGTGATCGAATCCGTGCCGCGGCTGATCTGATCGTCAATGATGCGCTTAAATTCCTCGTAGTTGACGCCGCTCTCGTTGAACGGGGTGATAATTGCGACATTTGAACCGGTAAAAATAGGCTTTTTCATGCAAAATCCCTCCAAAGCAATGGGTTTCTGTTAAATATGTTAGTCCATATAGCCTTCGGCACACAGCAGCTCCGCCATTTCTACGGCGCCGCCTGCTGCGCCGCGCAGCGTGTTGTGCGACAGGCTGACAAAGCGATAGTCAAAAATCGTGTCGTCGCGCAGTCTGCCGATGGAAACAGCCATGCCGCCTTCCAGATTGCGGTCAAGACGTGCCTGCGGACGGTCATCCTCTTCGAAATAATGCAGGAACTGCTTCGGCGCGCTGGGCAGCTCGAGCTCCTGTGCGCGGCCGGCATAGCTGCGCCATGCCTCGATCATCTGCTCCTTTGCCGGCTTGGTGCGGAATTTGACGAATGCGGCAGCGGTATGACCGTCGCTGACCGGTACGCGCAGGCACTGCGCGGAAATCACGGGCTCAGCCGCCGCGACAATTTGATCGCCTTCAATATGTCCCCAGACCTTCATCGGCTCCTTTTCGGACTTTTCTTCCTCGCCGCCGATGTACGGGATGACATTGTCTACCATTTCCGGCCACGTCTCGAAGGTCTTGCCTGCGCCGGAAATCGCCTGATAGGTGCATACGGCAACCTTTTCGATGCCGAATTCCTGCAGTGCGGTCAGCGCCGGAACATAAGACTGAATCGAGCAGTTGGATTTGACTGCGATGAAGCCGCGCTTCGTACCCAGACGCTTGCGCTGTGCCGGGATAATTTTGGCGTGGTCTGCGTTGACCTCCGGAATAATCATCGGAACATCACTGGTAAAGCGATGTGCGCTGTTGTTGGAAATGACAGGGCACTCCAGCTTTGCATAGGTTTCTTCCAGTGCGCGGATGACATCCTTTTTCATATTGACAGCACAGAAGGTAAAATCAACCTGAGAAGCAAATTCCTCTGCGTCGGCTTCTGCATCGTACAGTACCATATCCTTGATGGAATCCGGAATCGCAGTGGTCATCTTCCAGCGGCCCTCAACCGCCTCGGCATAGGTCTTGCCCTTGTTGCGTCCGCTCGCCGCGATGGCAGTGACGGTGAACCAGGGATGGTCTGCGAGCAGGGTCACGAAACGCTGACCGACCATGCCGGTTGCGCCGATGATGCCGACTTTATAATTCTTCATGTTGCGTATTCCTCCTGAAAAATGCAAATGCGGATAAAACCTTACTTTAATATAGTCCGCTGTACGAGATATGTTCCTGCAAAATCGAACAAGAAAAAGCCGGTCGGAAAACCGGCCGGAGATGCGAAACGAAACATCTGCAAAAAATTGCAGAAAAGACGGTAAACGTAGCGATAGCGCATCACGGGAATCAAACCGGTGACAGCCGGGCAGATATTCTCGTACCCGTCCAGACAGACACCTGCGAACAAAATGCCTTCTTCGGCGGCTGCCCCTTTTGCATCCGGTCATGGAAGTATTCGCCTTCTGTTCGGATGGTACTGATGGAAGCCGCGCCTCAATCGTACTATATTGTAATGTTTGTATTATTCTAGCATGGTATAAAATCCTTTGTCAAGCCGAATTCATGGGTAAAACGCACAAATCGACGGCGTTTGCCGCTCTTGATTTCGTATGTGCTTTGCGATATGATAGAACACGTATCATTCCGCAGCGCACAGACGCTGTCAGGGGATAAGGAGGCGGACGCGCTGTACCCGCGTCATACTGTATGAAAACAAGTGATTTTTATTATGATCTGCCGGAACGGCTGATTGCGCAGACTCCGCTTGAGCGGCGGGATTCCTCCCGTTTGCTGGCGCTGAACAAAGACACCGGAGAGATTGCCCATCGGCATTTTTATGATCTGCCGGATTATCTGCGGGCAGGAGACACGCTTGTGCTCAACAATTCCCGCGTCATTCCCGCCCGGCTGCTGGGCGTGCGCGAGGATACGGGGTATCCGATTGAACTGGTTCTGCTGACTGACCGCGGTGACGGCGTGTGGGAATGTCTGACCCGCCCGGGCAAAAAATGCCGTCCGGGAGCGCAGCTCAGCTTTGGCGAGGGCCGTCTGACGGCGACCGTCGAGGACATTCTGCCGGATGGCGGAAATCGTCTCATTCGCTTTCATTACGACGGGATCTTCCTCGAAATTCTCGAAGAACTCGGCATGATGCCGCTGCCGCCGTACATTAAGGAAAAGCTGGAAGATCCGGAGCGGTATCAGACGGTTTACAGCAAAACCCCCGGCTCTGCGGCGGCGCCGACCGCCGGTCTCCATTTCACACCGGAGCTGCTGGAGCAAATTCGCGGCAAGGGCGTCAGCATTGCCTATGTGACGCTGCATGTCGGCCTGGGAACCTTCCGGCCGGTAAAGGTGGATGATGTGCAAGATCATGTCATGCATTCGGAATATTATGAGCTGGATGAGGAAAACGCCGCCATGATCAATGCCACACGCAAAAACGGCGGACGCATCTTTGCTGTCGGAACGACGGCAACCCGCACGCTGGAGACCATCGCGGCGGAGGACGGCACGGTGCGCGCCTGCTCCGGCTGGACGAATATTTTTATCTATCCCGGTTATCGGTTCCGCGCCATAGACTGTCTGGTGACCAATTTCCATCTGCCGGAGAGCACCCTGATGATGCTCATCTCCGCATTTGCCGGACGCGAGCGCATTATGGATGCCTATCATGTCGCGGTGGAACAGGAGTATCGCTTCTTCAGCTTTGGCGACAGCATGCTGATTTACACAGAGCGGACAGGCAGGGGGGACGATCATGTTTAAGGTATTGCGAACGGAGGGAAACGCCCGCCGCGGTGAATTCACCTGCGCCCACGGCACGGTACAGACCCCGGTATTTCAGAATGTCGGCACACAGGGCGCGATCAAGGGCGCGGTTTCCGCGCTCGATTTGAAGGAGCTCGGCTGTCAGATTGAGCTGTCCAACACCTATCACCTGCATGTGCGTCCGGGAGACCAGATCGTGCGCGCGATGGGCGGCCTGCACAAATTTATGAACTGGGACGGCCCGATTCTGACCGACAGCGGCGGATTTCAGGTGTTTTCGCTGTCCTCACTGCGGCGCATCAAGGAGGAGGGCGTATACTTTTCCTCCCATGTGGACGGCAGAAAAATATTTATGGGTCCAGAGGAGAGCATGCAGATCCAGTCCAATCTCGGCTCGGATATCGCCATGGCCTTTGACGAATGCTGTGAAAATCCCTCTCCCTATGATTATGTAAAAAATTCGTGCGAGCGCACAACGCGCTGGCTGTACCGCTGCAAGGCGGAGCTCGACCGGCTCAACAGCCTGCCGATGACTGTCAACCCGAAGCAGATGCTGTTCGGCATCAATCAGGGCGGAACCTATGATGACCTGCGCATTGCCCATATGCAGGACATTGCAAAGCTTGACCTGGACGGATATGCGATCGGCGGTCTGGCTGTCGGAGAATCCACGGAGACGATGTATCATATTCTCGATGTGGTTCTGCCGTACGCCCCGCAGGACAAGCCGCGCTATCTCATGGGAGTCGGCACACCGTCCAATATCATTGAAGCCGTCTGGCGCGGTGTGGACTTTTTTGACTGTGTCATGCCGACACGCAACGCGCGGCACGGACATCTGTTTACCTGGGACGGCATCCGCAATCTGAACAACGCCAAATATCAGCTGGATGAGCGCCCGATTGATGAGCGCTGCAGCTGCCCGGTTTGCCGCAGCTACTCGCGCGCCTATATTCGCCATTTGCTGAAATCCGGAGAAATGCTGGGACAGCGCCTGACGGTTATGCACAATCTCTGGTTCTACAATAACCTGATGGTGGAGATCCGAAACGCGCTGGATGAGGGCAGATTTGCCCAATTCCGCGCAGAATGGAGTGAAAAACTGGGCCGGCGTGTGTGACGGGTCAGACCGTTTGCATGTTTTACACAGAAAAAATTGTGCAGAATTGCTTCTTTTTTCCACAAAGACAGTTTTCTGTGCTATACTATATTTGGAAATTTTGCTTTATGAAAGCTGTTAGATTCCGTTACATGATGAAGGAGGAAACACATGGGTGGTTTTTTTGGTGTCGCTGCACAGGAGGACTGTGTTTTTGATTTGTTCTTCGGTACGGACTATCATTCCCATCTGGGCACCAGGCGGGGCGGTATGGCCGTATATGGGGAGGACGGGTTTAACCGTGCGATACATAATATAGAGAATTCACCATTCCGCACGAAATTTGACAAAGATGTTCAGACGATGAAAGGTCATCTGGGCATTGGCTGCATTTCCGATTATGAGCCGCAGCCGCTGATTGTGCGTTCGCATCACGGCACCTATGCCATCACAACGGTCAGCAAAATCAACAACACCGACGAGATCGTCAGAGACATTTTCAGCAGCGGAAATTCCCACTTTCTGGAGATGAGCGGCGGAGATGTCAATCCGACGGAGCTGGTTGCGGCGCTCATTAACCAAAAGGACAATTTGATTGAGGGCATTCACTACGCGCTGGACACCATTGACGGCTCGCTGACGCTGATGCTGATGACGCCGAAGGGCATTTATGCCGCGCGCGATAAGTTCGGCAGGACTCCGGCTGTGATCGGAAAGAAAGAAAATGCCTACTGCATCTCCTTTGAGGAGTTCGCTTATCTGAATCTCGGCTATCAGGATTACCGTGAGCTTGGACCGGGAGAAATTGCGGTCGTCACGCCGCAGGGAGTGAAAACGCTGATCGCTCCGGGAAAGGACATGAAGATCTGCACGTTCCTTTGGGTGTATTACGGCTATCCGTCCAGCACCTATGAGGGAGTCAGCGTGGAAGGCATGCGCTATCGCTGCGGCGAGAAGATGGCAATGCGGGACGATGCAAAGCCGGACATTGTAGCAGGTGTTCCGGATTCCGGCACGGCACATGCCGTCGGCTATTCCAATGCATCCGGCATACCGTTTTCCCGTCCGTTCATCAAATACACACCGACATGGCCGCGCTCGTTCATGCCCACCATTCAGAGCCGCCGCAATCTGATTGCAAAGATGAAGCTGATTCCGGTGCATGATCTGATTCAGGACAAGAGCCTGCTGCTCATCGACGATTCCATTGTCCGCGGCACCCAGATGCGCGAGACGACAGAATTCCTCTATCAGAGCGGTGCCAAGGAAGTGCATATCCGTGCAGCATGCCCGCCGCTGCTCTACGCATGCAAATATCTGAACTTCTCCCGCTCGACATCGGAAATGGATCTGATCACCCGCCGCGTCATTGCACGGCTGGAGGGGACAGAGGAGGTTTCACAGGAGGTTCTCTCCGAATACACGAATCCGGAGTCTCCGAAGTACGATCAGATGGTCGAGGAAATCCGCAAGGAGCTGAATTTTACCACTCTGCGGTACAACCGGCTGGATGATATGCTCGATGCAGTGGGTATTCCGAAGGAAAAGCTCTGCACCTACTGCTGGGACGGCAGGGAATAAAAGGGAAATACCGGAATAGTGCACAGGCAGCTCCTGTTCATCGGACGGGAGCTGTTTTCTTCTGCCGCACAGGCCTGAGCAGGAAAAGGTCTGCCGTTTCTGCACAAAAAAAGCGTGAAGACCGGGTGTTTCTTGCCTGACCTTGACGAACATAGAAAAATGACGTACAATAGAAACAAGCAAGCGTATGAAAATACGCATATTTTTTTGATCGAGGTGTGACACTTTGATCGGGAACGCTCCGGAGCATGAGGGGCAGGACGGGAGGCTTTTTGACCCGGGCGTTCCAAAGAGAGGAGAAGAAAACTGTGGGAGATAAAAAATTCCAACCCTACATTCCCGCGGACAGAGTAGTTCCTGAGTTTACAGTCGTTTCCGTTGTTCTCGGCGCAATCCTTGCTATTCTGTTTGGCGGTGCCAACGCTTACCTTGGTTTGCGCGTTGGCATGACCGTCTCCGCATCCATTCCGGCGGCGGTTATTTCTATGGGCATCATCCGCATGGTGCTCAAGCGCGACTCCATTCTGGAGAACAATATGGTTCAGACCATCGGTTCCGCCGGTGAATCTGTTGCCGCAGGTGCTATTTTCACACTGCCGGCACTGTTCATGTGGGCTGACGAAGGTCTGTGCAATACGCCTTCGCTCATTGAGATCGGTCTGATTGCTCTGTGCGGCGGTGTGCTCGGCGTCCTGTTCATGGTTCCGCTTCGCAGCGCACTGATTGTCAAGGAACACGGCGTATTGGCTTATCCGGAAGGACAGGCGTGCGCAGAGGTTCTGATCGCAGGCGAAGAAGGCGGCACGAAGGCTTCTACCGTATTTGCCGGTCTCGGCATTGCAGCGGTTTACAAGTTCATTGCTGACGGCCTGAAGCTGTTCCCGAGTGAGGTTGCCTATGAGATTCCGGCCTATAAGGGCTCGGGCATTGGTATGGATATCCTGCCGGCACTGGCAGGCGTCGGCTACATCTGCGGCGCAAAGGTATCGTCTTACCTGTTCGCAGGCGGTATCACGGCATGGTTTGTACTCATGCCGCTCATCGCTCTGTTCGGCGGAGAAACTGTTTTGTTCCCGGCTTCCATTCCTGTCAATGAGCTTTTGGGAAATGGCGTCGACGCTATGTGGAGTACCTACGTTCGGTATATCGGTGCAGGCGCAGTTCTGGCAGGCGGTATCATCAGCCTGATCAGCTCCCTTCCGCTGATTGTCCGCACATTCCGCGATGCCATCGGTGATTACGGCAAAAAGGGTGCCAATAACGGCATACTGCGCACCGAGCAGGATCTTTCCATGGGCGCGCTGCTTATCGGCATTCTGGCTGTTGCTGTTCTGCTCTGGATTCTGCCGAACATTCCGCTGAATCTGTTCAGCGCATTGATTGTCATTGTATTCGGTTTCTTCTTTGCAACCGTTTCCTCCCGTATGGTCGGCTTGATCGGCTCGTCCAACAACCCGGTTTCCGGCATGGCAATCGCAACGCTGCTGATTTCGTCCCTGCTGCTCAAGGCGACCGGCAAGGGTGATATCACCGGCATGATTTCCGCCATTACAATCGGCGGCATTATCTGTGTTGTCGCTGCAATCGCAGGCGACACCTCACAGGACCTGAAGACCGGCTTCCTCGTCGGCGCAACACCGAAGAAGCAGCAGATCGGTGAGCTGATCGGCTGTGTTGTTTCTGCTGTTGCAATCGGCGGCATCATGTATCTGCTGTCGGCGGCATGGAGCTATGGTTCCAATGAGCTGCCCGCTCCGCAGGCAATGCTGATGAAGATGGTTGTTGAGGGCGTTATGGGCGGCAATCTGCCGTGGACACTGGTTCTCACCGGCGTATTCATCGCTGTCGTTGTCTATGTGCTCGGTATTCCGGTACTGCCGTTTGCAATCGGTCTGTATCTGCCGATTTACCTGTCCACCCCGATCATGGCGGGCGGTATTCTGCGCTGGTTCATGGAGAGACGCAAGTATTCTTCCGATAAGGTCAAGAATGACTGCGTACAGTCCGGCGTTCTGTACACCTCCGGTCTGATCGCAGGCGAGGGCCTGGTCGGCATTCTGCTGGCAGTTCTTGCTGTCTGGAAGATCGGCGGCACTTCGGTCGGCGAATTGATTGATCTGTCTGCACACGGCATTTCGATTGGCCGTATCGGCGGTCTGATTGTCTTTGCTGTCCTGCTGTACACCATCTATCTGTTTGCGAAGAAGGCAGAATCTGCTTCCGGCAAAAAGTAATTGGTTCTGACGAAAGCCGGACTGCACCCCGTTCGTGCAGTCCGGCTTGTATCAATAGGAGAAAAATATTTTGGCTGCAAAACGCAAAGAAAATTATCTGGACTATATTCCGGTTTATAATCCTATCAATTCATGGGAGGAAAAAGACGGCAGCGTCACGATTCATATGGTACATCGCGGCTTTTACAACAGGCTTGCGCAGAAGCTGTTTCACACCCCGCGCGTCAGCCACATTGATCTGGACACCTATGGCACTTTTGTCTGGAAACAGATTGACGGCAAACGATCGGTCGGCGAGGTGGCAGAAAAGCTGAAAGCGGAATATGGCGAGGCGGCGGAGCCGTTATATGACCGTCTGGTCAAATATATGCAAATTCTGAGAAACAATCAGTTCATCTATTTCCAGGGGAAGGATCGGGTACCGAAATGAGCAGGGGACAAATTGTGCTGGGCATCCTTTTGTTTGCCGCCGCAACGTCGGTGCTGTATGTCTGGGGACTGCGCAAGTCAATGAATCAGGGGCGAGACCTTTCCCGTCAGCTGCTGCACCGCTGCGGCAGCAAGGTGATCCGATATTTGAAAAAACACGATACCATCACAAAAAAAGAGACAGCCCGGCTGATCGGCGGCGTGACAGCAAAGCAATTCTGGTCGCGCGGTCGTCTGGTGGTCGCCGAGCCGGATCGGTTTGCAGGTGAGGTGCTGGAGTTTCTGCTCGATCAGCAGTACATACAGCCTGCGGGAAACGGGCGGTATCGTTTGAAATGAGAAAATAATTATCCTGCAAAGGAGTGTTTGTATTATGGCAGTTCTTGAAAATTTGGAGCCGAAGCGTCTGTTCGGTTTCTTTGAACAACTGAGTGCAATTCCGCATGGCTCGCGCAACACAGCGGCAATCAGCGACTGGCTGGCTGAGTTCGGACGGGCGCGCGGACTGGAGGTACATCAGGACAGCCTGGGCAATGTCATTCTTATCAAGGAAGCATCTGCCGGTTATGAGGCGGCGGAGCCGGTCATTTTCCAGGGGCATATGGACATGGTCTGCGAAAAAGCGCCGGACTGTGACAAGGACATGGAGACCGAGGGACTGGATCTCGCGGTCGACGGCGACACGATTTACGCAAAGGGCACAACGCTCGGCGGGGATGACGGCGTTGCCGTGGCGATGGCGCTGGCGATTCTGGACGATCCGGACATTGCGCATCCGCGTTTTGAGGCGGTGTTCACCGTTGACGAGGAAATCGGTATGCTCGGCGCCGTTGACATCGACGTCAGTCCGCTCAGGGGCCGCCGCATGATGAATCTCGATTCCGAAGACGAAGGTATTTTTACCGTCAGCTGCGCAGGGGGAAATGAATCCTGCTGCAAGCTGCCGCTCACCCGTGCGCCGTTTGACGGCAAAGCCATTGCACTGCATATCGGCGGGCTGCAGGGCGGCCATTCCGGCGTCGAAATCAACAAGGGCCGTGCAAATGCCAACATCCTTCTCGGCCGTGTGCTGTACGCAGTCAGCCGGAAAACAGAGATGCGTCTGGTTTCTGCCGACGGCGGCCTGAAGAGCAATGCCATTACACCGGAAGCGGACGCAGTGATTGCCGCCGCGGATGCACAGACGGTAAAGGATGTCTGCGCGGAGATGCTGGAGGCATTCCGCAGCGAATATCGCACGGCCGATCCGGATATTGTTCTGACAGCGGAGGAAACAACCGCCGGTATGATGCCGATGGATTCGGAGACCACACGCAAGGCAGTGTGCATGCTCTCCTGTCTGCCGAACGGCATTCAGGAAATGAGCCGCGACATCGAAGGCCTTGTGCAGACCTCGCTCAACCTCGGCATTCTGGTGACAGAGGAAAAACAGCTGACAGCGGAATACTGTGTCCGCAGCAGCATTGAGACACAAAAGGCGATGCTGGTGGATCGTCTGCAGTGCCTGATGTCCTGCCTGGGCGGCAGCGTGGAGGTCAGCGGCGATTATCCCGGCTGGGAATATCACAAGGAATCACCGCTGCGCGATCTGATGGCAGAGGTCTTTACCGAGCAGTACGGCCATGCGCCGAAAATTGAAGCCATTCATGCGGGCGTTGAGTGCGGCATGTTTGCCGGAAAGCTGCCCGGTCTGGATTGTGTCTCCTTCGGACCGGATCTCAAGGAAATCCATACATTCCGCGAACACATGCTCATCCCATCTGTTCAGCGCACATGGAATCTGGTCATTGAGATTTTGAGGCGAATGAAATGAATACCGGTCGCGCCGAGAAAAAATGGGGCTGTCTCATCAAGCTTTGAACTGCTCCCCGTCAAGTAGACAATCAAAAAA
>AUXO014313601.1_pt1 | contig 12745 bp, 13 predicted proteins | sample 768731 | NCBI WGS metagenome assembly AUXO01 (sample SAMN02715735, study PRJNA202380) | gut metagenome | biome: sheep rumen | host: Ovis aries | place: New Zealand: Palmerston North | reverse complement strand
GATATATCCTGTTTGTTTTCATCGGTGCTGCATCTGCAATATCCGTATACTTTACTCATAATTCCGCCTTCGAAGATATATTTATACCATATTATACCACAAATACCGCAGTATTGTAAACAAAAAGTCGTAAAAGAAATATGTTAAAAATTGAAATGGTCTTACGCTAAATATCAATCATGCAGCAGCTGAAATGTGTTGTAAAAGAAAACACTCGTTTTTGTTTACACGATAGTTTGTAACCGCCAACCAAACTCAGCCACATATTGAAAAAAGAGGACTGCAAAATGCAGTCCTAATTTTTTTATGCTGTGAATGGTTGGCGGTTACAATCTTTCGATCATACGAGTTCTTTTTCCAAATTGAAAATTTCTTTTTTCAGGAACACCGCCGTTAAACATTTTTAACAGTTGGCAAAATTCTTCCGGCAGTTTAACTCCCCAGTTTTCCTCGTTTTCACGAATAATAGCCTCATTTGGTCTGTATGTGTTTTTGTTTTCTAATTTCATTTTAACGCTCCTTTTGTAATATGAAACTACAAAAAATCACAAATAGATTTACATATATCATTATACCGCACTATTTTCTGGCCATCAACAAAAAAATTCGTATTCGTAACTATTAATAGTTATTAAAAAAGCAAATCCATAAATTCTGAAAAAGACTCTGCTACCTTTTCAGTTACAGGCTCCCACTCCTTAGATTCCTCGTGAAGCCACACACAAACAGTTGGAGTGTCAGATTCTCTGTAATCAAGGCATAACAGATCACCAGCAAACAGTGCAGCAATAGGTATAATATCATATCCTACTAAATCAGGATTTGAAACAATTCTTTCCTCTACCTGTGTAAGAATTACATTAATGTCATACCAGGCGTAGTTTTCCTCTGTATTTTTTTCTTTGATACAAAGGAATCTTTCAATCATACGAGTTCTTTTTCCACATTGGAAATTTCTTTTATCAGGAACGCCACCGTTATCCTTCATTAATAATTTACGGATTTCCTCAGGCAATTTAACTCCCCATATTTTTTCAATTTTACTTAATCTTTCTTCGTCAGGTCTGTAGGAATAGTTATTAGTTAATATCATCTTTACTCACCTTATTCTCTTAGGTTACATTAGCAGATATAAATTCTTCAAGTGTGACGCTATGACCTGTTGAAGTGTATGCATAGAATGTAAGGAGCATAGTTGCATCTATTCCGTCAATGACACCATCTCCGCTTACATCTGCCGCCAGCTTCTGCCGTTCATCAAAACCGCCGTCACTGTTGGTAGATGTATGAGCGTAATATGTCAATACAGCGGTAGCATCTATTCCGTCAATAACACCATTGCCGTCAACGTCTCCAAGTTTGAATTCCGGCTTAGTGCTGTTATCAGCCGATGTCGTCACAGTTGTTCCGGTGTCAGCAGATGTAGTTGCAGTAGTAGTTGTACTTTCAGATGAAGAACTCAGCTGTATTCTGAAAGTAACTTCTTTTGAAACAATTACTTTATCATCGGATTTCTGTATAAGATCTGCCTGTACCTTATATTCACCCTCAGGAGCACCTGTTGTATTCAGCACCACATTTTCGCCCTTCAGTGCGATTATAGTTCCATCAGGTTCGATTATACGCATATTCAGATACGCTTCATTCTTCTCGCAGTTGTATACTGCACTGATATTAACATTTTCGCCTTCAATAAATGTTGAAACCGCAGCACCACTGTCATTGGTTATCTCAATAGCACTGATACCTGTTTCAGTTTTCTCGTTAGTGTTTGGCTCGGCATTATTGTTTGGCTCGCTGTTATTTGTATCCTTATTCTCACCATCATTCCTTACGAGCAGTTCAAGATAAAGAGCTGTTGACATAGGATCATCAAACACTCCGCCATCCTCTGACTGTAATGCGTAATACGGACTTATATCAATACTGCCTGTTCTTTTGGTTTTATACAGGGCTGTATTGAAATACTGATATACTTCTTCGGTATTATCTTCCGAAAGCTTGTCCAGAGCAGGGCAATTAGCGTCAAGATAGCTGTCAAGAGCCTTAAATGTAACTTCAAGGTAGGTATCTATCATCGGAGATTTTTCAAGTGTATCAACGAGTATATTTGCAATATCAGCAGTAAGTGAAGGACTTGAGCTTAATCCCTGCTGATATCCGAAACCTCCGTCTTCATTCTGCATTGAAGCTATATACCCTGCCGCATTGATCATTGCTTCTTTCTCACCTGTGTCGATAAGAGCCTTCAACGCCAGTTTTGTGTCTAAGATATCGCTGGCATATTCCTCGGCAAGACCGAAGCCACCATCGGGATTCTGAGCTTCTTTTAACCATTCAATATCCCATTCATTTTGCATACATTTTATAGTTAATCTTTTTGACACATCATCAAAATTTTTGGAAGCTGTTTTTCCCCAGATCATATAATCCTCAAGCAATATTTCTTTAACAGCTTCAGAATTTGTTATTTCGTAAACAGTTTCCAGAGAATTAATGATATTTGTTGTATCATATATTGTATTCATCCCCCAATTATTTTTCTTATCCTGTTTTGCATTCAAATAATCAACCATTGCATAAAAATAGTCTGGTTGTGTTTTAGTATCTGCTGATGCACAGTTATCAGATATTGTAAGATTGTACAACGAAATTACAATTATCATGAAAAACGTACATATTTTCTTACTATTCATCCACTTCCTCCTTATCACAAAGCCATAAAACATTTAATTCTTGTATTCTGCGTTCAACATCTTTAAAGTCAAAATACAATTCATCGTAGCCCTCTGCTTCAGAATCTGCATGATCTTTAGAAAATAAAATGTAATAACCTCCTGTACTATCTTCATCATAAATAACCATTACATTATAACCCATCATGTCACCATTTTTAGCTATACCTTTTTTATTCAATAATGTCATATTAACACTCCTTCAAATTATGGTTCAGTAAAAATTATATGATTATTAGAAATAGGTTTATTAGTTACCGGATCTATTATTTCCAAATGAACATGTGGTTGATTCGGTGCATGATTTCCACAAATAGAATTATTGTCCATTCTGAATTGTCTGATCTGACCATTTACTGTATTTCTATATACACCTGAACCTGGCTTTCCAATCTCTGTATAACCTTCACCAAGAAAATCAATTCCAGATTGTAATGCTTCACTTGAAGTTAATGTTTGACTGCTCGTGAAGTTTCCTTTTCCATTTAATGTTTCATTTATGACAGTATCTATAGAGGACTGTCGCATTTGTGCAGGAGCGCCTGTTTGCGCACACGGTCCTCCTGCATTATGCACACCAACTGCAGCAGCGCCGACAAAGTATGTATGATTATTTCTGATACTAAAGTTGAATACATCAACAGGAGCTTCAAGTATCTCATGCTGAACCTTGTCAACAACTACGCTCTCTCCGTTTACATTAATAAGAATATCGCCTGCACGGAGTTCAAGAGCGCTGATGAATCCCTTTGTAACAGCATAGAACGGATGATTTGATGTTGCAGTAATTATTTCATTTCCTACAGCTATCTTTACAAGATCATTGCTCTGATGTACAAGTACCTGATTTACCTGTTTTTCTGATACTTCAAGTGTCTCGGGATCAAAACTCCACACAACATCACCTGATCTTATTTCTTCAATAGGAACAAGTCCTTCAGGTGTCGATATGAGAGTTCCTGCTATAAAGCATCCTCCGGGAGTTGTCGGATATTCGGGCTGTGCCTTCAGACTGTTGACAAGATTGGTAACATCTGCTTTCATCTGTTCAAGCTCGGATTTGATAGAAGGCATTATCGCCGCAATGGTAAGTCCCGCCGCTATCTGTATCAGGGCTTCCTGTAGATATTCTACCTTACCTGTATCATGGAACTTAACAAACAAATCAATGATACCATAGATATAATTCAGAAGCATTCCAAGTTCAACTACGGTGAACACAGTTCCTACCCAGCCAAATGGCAGAGCAGCCATTATTGCTGCTTTTCCGAGTTCATAGAGAATAATGCCTACCAGACCCTCAGCAACATATGTGATATATTTGTCGATAACTTCCAATGCAGACATAGCACCGCCTGCTGTACCGCCTGAGATCATGTATCCGCATACATATGTCTCAGGATCAAGCACCATGTAGCCTACGCCTGTCCACTGATTTATGGTCATTTCACTTGCAGGGATGATAACTACTCTTCCTGCGCTGACAGATTCGGTTATTTCCTGCTTTACAGAATTACTTACGTGAAGTTCATCTAGTTCATCCTTAATGTTCTCCGATGAGATCATATACAGAGGAATATCATGTTCCGCTGCATACTGGAATGTCTTTATAGTTGAAACCGACTCTATGCCTGTTACCTGTTCAAGTACTCCATGTTCCATAGCTGAACCGTATATACCTGATTGAAGCATAAAGGCACTTTCATCTTTTGTATTGTTTGTATTTGAAATGACATTGTGTATATCATGACCGATGTCAAGGTAGAATCCGCCTTCATTGAGTTCAGAAGGTAAGTTGAATGTATATGCTACATTTACCTTGAATCCTATGATACCTATACTGAGTGCCCTTGTATTTGTTACATTGGTCTGACCTTCGAGTATTCTGTTGTAAAGGTCATTCTGACCAAAATAAAGCTTTGATATTGAATCAAGCATTCCGCCCATTACTTCTTCGGAATAGATGTTTGCTTCTGATACTGAATCCTTGTAAGAGTTCATATATCTTGCTGAAGCTTCGAGGGCTGAACCCGAGATGTTGCCGTAGTCCATACCTATGCAGTACATACCGCCGACTTCTATATCATTCTCAAATGTTGGTTCATTGCCAAGATCTGAGATATTATTTACGGAGATAATGAAATGCTGCATATATCCTGCATTACATTCACTTCCTTCAGCAACAACTTCGCCGTCGATGGAAAGCTGAGGCTTCATCTTGATAAGGTAGGCAGGAGTTGAGAAAATGTCTCCGTATTCAGCTATTGTATCCGCATCTTTCTGAGTTGCGGGAACGTAAGAAAGAATAACTCTCTTTCCATATACATCAGGTGCACGGTATGTGTAATTTATGGAATCATCATCTATGATATTTTCGCCCATAGGTGAATTTCCGTAAAGTCTGAATACTACGCTGTCTGTCTCGTTATCAGGAATATCCCTGAATCTTTCTGCTGATCCTACACTTGAATACGGAAGGCTCAAAGGAAGATATCCCAGATCAGAACCCATTATGCTCTTTCCGCCAAAAGTCTCAGCCACTGAAGATTCACCGTATCCGTTTTCAAGCAGATACTTTATAAGAGCTGATTTTTCAGCATCAGCATATCCTGCCAGTTTACTGATATCCGTGCCGTATAATTCTGTGGATGAAGATATCTGATTTGCAGGGTCTTCAATATAGCCCTTGATATCATCTATCTTCACACCATCAAAGTGTTCCATTTCCTTGAATGATGCATCAAGTGGTATCCACATTCTTTCGCCTGAGCGATTTCCTGTACCTCTGTAATCTGTATAAGGCACATATACTTCAGCCCATACATGTTCAAGACGTACAGCAACTGTCTGCTCACCATCTATCATAGATATTACGGGGATTCCAAGTGAGCACATAATATTTACTGCAGCTTCGATATTATCGGTTGCAGTCCACTTCATAGCCTGTTCAGCTGTGATCTCGATTTCTCCCTTTGCGTACCTTGCAGGAATGTTCCTGTCACGGAGAATACCTATCAGAAGGCTGGCAATATCGTAATCATTAGCTGCCTTCTCTGCCCATGCACCTGCCGCACCTTTTCGTGAACCGGTGTAGAATTCGGTTGTATAGCTGTTCCTGATGTACTGATATACTTCAAGAACGCTTTCATACTCAGCAAACTCTGCCCTGATTTCATCGGTTATTGCAGTATCATTTGTCTGCTTCAGATCATCAGCAGAGTAATTCGGGTCTCCTGCCTGATAATCTGTTACTGCTTCGGGATTATATGGTGCAGATGAGATATTCTTCTCATTTTCACCTGACGGAAGGTTATCCGCAAGTGAAACGTAAGGTTTTTCGGGATTGACAAGTGCAGAAATATCAGCCATAATCTTTTCATAGTTTTCAACTGTTATATCTGCCAGATAGCTTTCTATCTCATTATAACCTGACATTATGGCATCTTTATAGTCTCTGAACTGTTCAGTGCCATTATCAGTCTTGTCAAGTTCTTCAAGCGATTTTGTTTTGAATACAGCGATCTGCTGTTTAAAATCAGATACGCTTTCTTCAAGTTCTGTACTATTTCTTACAGTTTCGGGCATAGCAGAAAGTGCCTCTGAAAGTGAGTCACTTGTCATACCCATAGGGGTCGTGTTTTCGGCCAGTACAAGCTCACTTACATCCTTTAATTCGGTATAAGGTGAAAGGCCTGTATTGCAGCCTAATGACTGTGCCAACAAATCATTTGACTCAGCCTCGTTCTTTCCTGCAATGATCGGATAGAAACTGTCTCCGACCACAAAGACGCAGGTCATAGAAAGAACAAGCAGCATTGAGATCAATCTCTTTGTCAGACTGTGTTTGTTTTTGAGATACATTCAAAATACTCCTTTCGTAATATGAAATTATAAAACCTGCAAATAGATTTACATATATCATTATACTGTACTATTTTTTGCCTGTCAATGATAAAACTTCCAATAAAAAACGCTGAAAACGCCATTGATTATAATATTATGCATATTAAAGGAATACGCAAAAATAAAGATATAGCTAAAACGTAACCGCCAACCATTCACAGCATAAAAAAATTAGGACTGCATTTTGCAGTCCTCTTTTTTCAATATGTGGCTGAGTTTGGTTGGCGGTTACGATAGTTTAAGAAAAAGGGGAGCGGTCTGTGCCGTTCCCCTTTAGTTTATGATGAATCAGTTGTTATAGCTTTCTCCTAAAGCAAGTTTTATCTGTTCTTCGGTAAATCCGTTCTTTCTCATAGTCTCGGCAATTGAAGCTCTCTCTGCCCCTTGCTTCTCCCTCTGCTATACCTTCTGCTATTCCTTCTTTTCTTGCATGATTCAAAGCAATAGCTTCATCGTGCAGTCTTTTCTCACGGCGGCGAGCTTCTTCACGAATCTGCTCATCTGCACTCATTTCACGGAGAATAACAGTTGTTTTATGCATTATAACTCACCAAGTAAATCCTTGATTTGTTCTTCAGTGTAGCCTTTCTTTCGCCACATTTCGGCGAGCTCAGCATCTCTTTCGGATCTGCCTTCTGCTTTACCTTCACTTCTTGCATGATTCAGAGCGGTAGCTTCATCGTGTAATCTCTTCTCACGGCGGCGAGCTTCTTCACGAATCTGCTCATCTGCACTCATCTCACGGAGAATTACAATTGTCTTCTGTATTTCCGGAATCGATGTACTTTGCTGAATTGCCATAAGATCGCCCTCCGTTTCCGCATTTATCAGCGTAAGCCAATCTTCCATTCGCTTATTTCTCTTGAATTTACCTACCTTTTTCAGTTCAAAGAAGTGGATAGCCAGTTTATCGGTCATGACTTCATCACGCTCTTTTTCCTTGAGCATGAATTGGGAATGATAATTCTCACAATCAAACAGATTAAAGTTGATGATATTCACACATATAGTCTGGCTCAACGCACTGTAATCTGCTCCCGAATCCAGATCGTCGCTGTACAGCTTTGCCCAGTAGAACAGTGTACGCTCCTTGTATGCAGCTTCTTTGTTTACCTGCATCTCGATGTTTATCTTTCTGCCGTCAACAAACAGATTCAGATCAAGGCGACTGAATTTCTGATCAATCTCATCTGGCGGAAGCTCCACATTTTTTATTACAACCTTATTGATTCTGCTGCGTGGGATATCCAGCATATCTGAGATAAATGCTGCGATTATCTCCTCATTCTGAGCGTTGCCGAAAACACGCTTGAATATAATGTCAATTTTTAACTTTACTATTTTTTCTTCTGCATTCAATGGTATCACCTTCTTTTCAGTATATCAACTACTTTTCTTCTGCTTAAATTATAGCATAATCTATATGAAAAAACAAGAAGAAAAATATTTACACTATATTTCAGAAAAAAGGGGAGCGGTTTGTGCCGCTCCCCTATATATGTATCAGGATTGTATGAAGTCTTTCAGTTCTCTCTCAGCCTGAGCCTGTATGTCAAGCAGCCATTTGACTTGATACTCATATTCGCATCGTTCCATAAACTTGTGGTACTCCATGAAATCGTCAAGTCTGCTGAGGTAGGCTTTATACATGGCCCTGCGTCTTTTGATAAATGCAACGAGGTGCTTTACCCACATAGTGAAAAGCGGCATCATAACTCCTGCTGCGATGCCGAGCAGTATCACTATAATAATAATTGTCATACCGTCTGCCTGTTCCGGTGTCATGTGTTCAGTCATGCTGCACACCTTCTCTCAGCTGCATTATTATCTGTTTTAAGGCTTTATTTTCGTCTTTCAGTATTTCTAATTGTTGATCCCGTTCTTTATCCTTCTTCTTCTTTCTTTTGTGATATTCGGCACAGTAAAAACGATAATCAAGTGTTCTTTTCCATTTTCTGCATTCCGGACAGTATTTACGCTTTATCAGCGAATAGTAGCTTGCTGTTCCTTCTGCACTCTCCCCGGTTAGATAATTGCCTAACCATTTTCCGCAGATAACACAATTTTTATCCCCTTTCATTCTTCTTCACCGCCTTCCTCATCTATATCCCCTGCGAAGAAGAAGTTAAAATCATTCGTTTTGTTGTGAACAGTACGATCTTCTGTTATTTCGGTGTCTGGTGGGGAAGTGGTCTCAATCGGTGAGAAGTGTGCTCCCCTAACTCGCATTGTGCTGCACTCCAATGCTTCTTTCATTGCCAAATCAGGTCTGAGCTGAGTAGTTCCACTCTTGGCAAGTGCTTTGATTTTCTTTTCCAGTGTGTCTCTCAGACGATCTCTCTCATCAAGGACGAGCTGCATTAGAGCTCGGCTGTTACGATCGTGTCCGTTGATCAGCAGCGTATGGCTGTGATCGTGGCTCAGATTATCGGGCAGGCTTACGGTTACACCCTTTAAATGATGAAATCGGGCAAGTTCAATCTGTGTTTGCAGCTCTTCCAGTTCCTGCAACTGGTTTACGATCTGTGCAAGATCATGCACTCCGCTATATATGCGGAAAAACTTTACATCGCTCTTGTGGTATCTCCTGTGTTTGAGATAGTGACTTACGGCAAATATACCGATAGTCCAAAGAATAAGTATAATCAACATAATAAAACTCGCTCCTTTGGTCGTGGTTGACTTTCGGGGCGTGGCTATGGTATAATAATAGATACAGCTCGCCCCTTGTGGGTTGGTTGTGTGTGGCTCGTTCCCGTCGGTTTGGTCGCTGTCTGGGAATGAGCCTTTTTATTTTCAATTTGGGTCAAGGGGCTTGCCCTTGCGCTTTGTACTTTTGATACATTGTGTCAAAGGTACTAAAACTTACCTTTGACAAGGTAAGTTACTCGCTTCGCTTACGGAATAGCCTTTGGAAAAAGGAAAATTTTTGTTGTGGTGGAACAGGTTCTTTTTCGGGTTCTGAGGTCTGAGGTTGTAACTGCTGCTGTTGTTCCTGTTCCTGAGAATGTAACAGATGTTCTTGTATAGTTCCAGCGTGTAACGCTTGCTGTTGGTTAAGGGCTGCGGTGAGATTAGCTTGTTGTTCCTGAGCTGCCTTTATAGTTGCTGTCAGTTCTGCTATGTGTGAATTTGCTTCTGTGAGCTGGTTATCCTTCGCTGTAAGCTGAGACCGTAACGAAGTTATTTGATTCGACTGTTCTTCTTTACTGCTTCTGAGTTCCTTAATTAGATCATCACAAGAATTATGCTTCGCTTTTAATTCAATGTTTTCTATCTTTAAGGAAGCGTTTTCACTTTTAACTTTCTCCAGCTCCTTTGACAAACTTTCATTCTTTTTTGACAAGTTGTCAGTTTCATTTGTCAGTTCCTCATTTAGCTTTGACAGACTTTCATTTTCCTTTGTCAAACTTTCATTTACCTTTTGAATCTCTGTCATTTTATCTTTGACAGCCTGTAAAATTTCATTATCTTGATTGAGTTTAAAAGCCTGTTTTATAAGGTTTTGCCCTTCTTCTGAGTATAGAGTAACATTTCCTTGCTTGATTGTATATGGCTGTAACTTATCCGTGAGATCGTGACTTTTAATCTTGGCATAGACGGTTTGTCTTGTTACGCCTATGTCCTCAGCTATTTGCAAGATGGATTTATTCATGCATCATCACCACCCTGTTTGAAGTCCCAGTAATGCACCGCCCCGTCAAGAGCTGTTAAACTATCTTTATGAGCTTGCATTATTTTCTCTTTTGTCTTACGGCTGATTTTAAAATACAATCTGCTGATATTCCTTTTTTCGGTCGTGTAATACTCTACAAGCAGATCGGAGAACTTGTTTATTTCTTCAATTGCTGGTTCAATAACTTTTCGTCTGAAATCAGGATATCGAGTGTAATTTGTACATTCAAGGATTTTTTTCAAATCATCTAATTCAAAAAACCATTCTACATATCTATCACCTTTTATCTTACTTTTGAATATTTCATAGAGGCGTATACTATATTTACTTTTCATCGGTAAAACTGATTGTAACATATAACTTGTATAACCTTGTCCTGTCTCTTGATACCGCTCCAATAAATCTTTGATAAATGGAAATATATCATCGTCAAACCTAAGCTTTATTGTCTTGCCTCTTGTAATCTTAACTTTGTTAAACCATGAAAGAGACGTTTCTTCGTCAGGGTCGTTTGGAGTTATTTTCGCATACCATCGTTTTAAATGCAATCCGTCAAGCAATCGTTTGGAATAGGTATAGGAATCCCCCGATATTCCGCAGATATTACAGAAGTCTTTTAAATCAATGGTATAGAAAGTATTTGGCGTATCATCCTTCTTGATCAATGATATTGCATATAATATTAATCGTTGTTCTGGTACGCTTAGAGTATACCTTGCATTTACAAGAATATCCGACTTGTATACTTTGCGTTCTCGCTGCCTTTGGATTTCATCAAGCTCATATGCATTCACAGTTGCATCACTTCCCTTCAAAGTTTATTATATCATACTTTGTGACTTGTTTCAATACAAGGTCACAAAAATAAATCTACAAATATAACTGTTGGATTTTGTGCAATGTGCCTTTTTTTAACATTTCAACATTCCGTTATAAAAGTCACATTATCCGTTATAAAAGTCACATTATCCGTTATAAAAGTCACATTAGAGATTCCGACACCTTATTTAAATAATTAAGGAGTATTAATGATGATTAAGGAGGCTTGCCTTAACTTCCTCAAATCAAGAATCTGATAAAAACTTTAATTTGTGTAAAAATTTGAAACAAATAGAACCGTTATAAAAGTCACAATAATATTATTGCAATTATGACTTTTAGGGATTTCACTATGACCTATTAGAAAACAACAACATGAAAAATAAATTTAATTCAAAATCTCCAGTTCCGTATTGACATAAAATCCAAAATGTGCTATATTCTAAACATGAAAAGGTAACATAGCCTGGTAACCTTTTAAAAAAGAGTCTGTCAATTTTCCCTATTGGCAGGCTCTTTTGTTTTAAAGGCATACAGCACGTTTTAAAAGCCTCTAAGAAAAAAGAATATAGTTATATTACCCTCGCCCTCAAAACGCCGTCACGGGCTTGCTATGGCTCAAAAATCAAAAAGTGAGCAGACTATTTTATAACTCTGCCCTCCATCTGTCAATTATTATAAATTTCGCTTCTGTGACCTATTTCCAGTATCAGATATACACAGCGTGAATACCTGCCGAGGCTCCATCTTTCTTTTTTCGGCAATTGCTGTATAATGTTCGTGGACGGTTAGTTTTCCATGCATTGATAATGCTATTCCGCATATCATTGCTGCATCAGCTTTGTTGTGTATTTATATGATTTAAATTGCTTTTCATTAGAAAAGAGATAGACTAAAATATTCTTAATAAGATAAATAGCTTAGATTATTCTCGATAAAAAGACGAGCTATCAGAAATGTGATAGTTCGTCATTTTCTTGCATATCAATTTTTATCGTTATGGGTATTGGGATCTGTTCCCGTGGCAGTCGGGAAGTCATTCATTGCTTTCGAGAAATACCCTCCTCTGTTGTCCTGTCCTTTCAGAAATGCAGCCAGTCTTTCTATGTCACCTTCTACAAATTCTCTGCCGAGGATACTGTAGATCGTTCCTCCCATTTCTATGAGATGCTTTGTTCGTTTGGCTCTTTCCTCTTTTGACTTTCTTGCCCTCAGTCTTTTCTCCTGTTCCTTCAGCTCTTTTTGCTTTTTCTGTAACTCTGCTATCTGTTCTTCTATTGTTCTTTTTCCATTTGCCATTTCAGCACCGCCTTTCTCTCTGATTATACCAATTTTCTTTTTTTCAGTCAAGGTACTATTTATTGAATACGGCGCAGCCGTCAGGGGCTTGACAAAGCCCTGTTTTTGTGCTAAACTTTGTTTTGCACCCTGTTAAGGGCGCACTTACACATATAATAGCTAAAGCAATTCTATGTCGTGCGCTCTCCGAGGGCAGGGACTCTGTCCCTTGACCCTGCCAAACGTGGCTTTGCCCCTTTTGGATTTCCCTACAAGGAGTGGTTCTGCCTCTCCTTGACCTCTCCGCAAGAGCTTTCCCCTCTTGACTTCCCTT
>AUXO010775990.1_pt1 | contig 12745 bp, 16 predicted proteins | sample 768731 | NCBI WGS metagenome assembly AUXO01 (sample SAMN02715735, study PRJNA202380) | gut metagenome | biome: sheep rumen | host: Ovis aries | place: New Zealand: Palmerston North | reverse complement strand
TGGTGTAGCGGTAGCACGGGAGGCTCTAACCCTCCAGGTCCGGGTTCGACTCGATGGTAGGCCGACCAATATTAAATTAAAAGAACATGGAATTAAAATTTAAGAGATTAGCAGAGAACGCAGTTCTTCCGATTCGCGCTTATAAAACAGACGCAGGTTTAGATTTAACTGCCACTCGTATTACAACAGAGATTAACGAGTGCGGACAGTTGATTTTGGTTTATCACACAGATCTGGCAGTAGAAATACCAGAAGGTTATGTTGGTTTACTGTTTCCACGTTCTAGTATTTATAAGAAATCGCTAGTACAAACAAATGCAGTCGGTGTCATAGATGCTGGCTATCGTGGAGAAATTATGGCTAAGTTTAGAAATACTACAGACGTAATTCCTGCGGTGTTTAAAGAAGGTGAACGGTTTGTGCAGCTGGTAATAGTTCCCATTCCCGAAATAACAGTAGTAGAAGCAGCAGAGCTTTCTAGTAGTGAAAGAAGTGTTGGCGGTTTTGGTTCGACTGGGAGCAATAATGAACGGAGCGCAGCAACGGGATCTCAGAGTCTTCCGGAACAGAAAGACGAGTCTATAAACTCTGAGACCGCAACAGAAGCAAGCGGCGAGGCATCAGAGGGCCTTGAGCAAGCACAATAATAACGTTATAAAAGCTTGGGAAGCGGCGTGCATAGGATGGCAATGCTTCAGGAATAGGGGATCCGAAAAAAGGTCCCCTATCTCCGTATATATACATTAACAATTTAAAGACTGTACGTCGCATGATAAAAGAAAGATTTATATACTATAAAAATCGCAACGCATTTGACACTGATCTTTAGAACGGCGAATTAAACAGTACACACATTGCTTTTATTGAAGATGATGGTTTAATCTGGACGCACAATCATTTCTTTGGCGGCAGTCAAACGGATAAACCCATAACAGAAGAAGAGGTAAGGAGTATTGTATACGAGATACTAAATCTTGCTGATAATCAAGAAATACTTGAGGCTTTACAAGCACTGCAGACATGGATAGACGAACACGGTGAAGATGTAGAAGGTGCTGCGGCTATCATAACTAAGGTAAACGAGCTTGCTGATTAGATACAAAACATTAAGAATCTTTACCTTACAAAAGCTGAAGCAGCAGATATGTATGCATTAAAAGGCAGTTCTCAGGGTGGTATGACCGACGAAGAGAGGGCTATGCTTGAAGAGCTATATGAAAAGCAAAATCCGTTAGTGTTTTCTGTTTCATTGAAAGACGCAGATGTTGTAGAAAAGACAGGACAACTGTATAGTGTGCGGATACAATATAGTTTGTCGAAAGGTGGCAAACCCGTAATACCTACTTCAGTAACACTCAATGGAGAATCTGTAGAACCCAAAAGCAGTGATATACTTATAACGACCGCTCCTGCAAATGCAGACAGCACTTCATATACAATAACTGCTGTGTACGATGATAAAACGCTTAGTAAAACAGTTACGTTTAGACAAATGCTCAGTAGCTATTACGGATTTGCTCCAGAAGGAGAACTGCCAAACTTAGCTTCTTTAAACAAATATTTTACCACTAGTGTATCTATGCTCAACGGTATAACTAGGAGAGGAATAAACAATCCTACCACAGGTTATCATTTGTGGTTAGTTACACCGCATACTATATCTAAAGTGGCCACCGACGAATCGTATGTATATCCTGTAGCTATGAACGATAAGGTTACTTCTAATGGGTATAACTATTATAGTAGCGTGGATGGTATAATGTCAGGTACGTTAAATTATTATATAAAGTGATATGAACAACAAGAGTTATATAAAAATAATAGGTACTATATAGGATAATTCAACTAACCAGACTGTAGCAGAAGCGTTTCAGATATACGACGAGGACTTGTCAAAGAGATAGTCAGAGATAAATGCGGAACATGAAGAAAAGCTTTAGTAGCTGTCTCAACGAAAAGAGAAGTGCTTAGGCTTTTTTAATACGTATTCTGACCTCCCTGTAGAAGATGTAGAAGAAGGAAGTTGGGCTATTGTACCTGGTACAGACGGATTGTACATATGGACATATGGCGAGCAAGGTTGGCAACAAAGTTCTGAAAAGTATGAATAGCAAGAAATAGATCTTGCAGGTTATTATACAAAACAGCAAATAGATGAACAGTTGTCCACTGTACAAAATTCTATACCTACTAAAATATCTCAGCTTTCGAACGACTCACGTTTTGTAACACAAGATATTCTAGACGATTATGCTAGAATAGAAAATATTCAACAGCAAGATCTGACAGAATATGCAAAGAAATCAGAACTGAGCAATGTAGCTATATCAGGGTCTTATGATGATCTTACAAACAAGCCTACAGTATCGTTAGTTGGTACAACAGGTAACTATGAAGACTTAACAAACAAACCAGATATAACAGCAAAAATAGCTGAAGCTTTGGGGGCTAGCGAAGATGCAGTCGCCGCGTTAAGTCAATTAATCGAACAATTACAATCAGAAGAAGGCGCAACAGTTGAAGGTATACTTTCACAGCTGAACAATATAAAGAATCAGCTGGGTGATAAGTTGACTGAAGAACAAGTGTTGACGCTGATAAGAAATAACTCCGGCAGCGGGAGCGGAAGCTGCGATTGTCCTAAACACATTATTCTTACGGAAAAAGAGTACGATGAGAATAATTATCAAAAGGACGCAATATATTTTATTTTAAAACCGGAACCTGCTACAAATGGATGGACCTTCGGTGGAACGTTCCCTATAGTATTTGGTAGTCGATGGACATTTGGGCAAGAGTTCCCAATAAACTTAGCATAATATATTATGACAAAACATTATACATATGTAGCCAAGCAAGATGGCGATACGCTTAATGCTCAAGAGTGGAATGATCTTGCACAAGATGTGGATGCTGCTGTAACAGCTATTAACAATAGCTCTTCTAGTAGCTCTGATAGCGGTGTTGTATCTACAGAAGTAGATTCGTTGGATGCAGACAAAACCATCGTAAAAGTAAACGATGTTACTGTAGGTGAACTTACTGTTAAAACCGGTAAGGGTACAAACGTAGCTCTTTCTGGCAATAATAACATTAACATTGAACCGCGTCCTGCTATTGGTACTGGAGAGGGAAAGAATAACGCAAACGACGCAAACCGTAAAGGTGGCAATATTTCTTTGAAGCCTGGTGATGACATTGAACTTTGTTCTCACAAGCGTGGTACTGGCAAAAACACAGAGGTTGCTGTAAAGGCTATCGACGGTAGCGATAATCCTGTTAAACTTCAGATATTTGCCGGAGATATTACTCTTAGTACTAAAGGCAAGGGTAGTACAAAGAAGAAGGATGCTACAACCGGTGCAGACACTCAGGAGCTTTTGTATGACGATCCTAATGTAATGAACATAAACGTTACTACTGGTACAGGTAAAGGTTATCTGAAGGTTCGTGCCCAGGCTATCGATCTTCGTTGTGAAGACCACGGTGGTATTGCTCTTCAGCCTAAAGGTCATGACGCACAAGGACACGAGAATAAGATTAAGTTTGAACACGGTGGCGGTGACGGCCTTGAATTTGGTACGTTCAACACTTATAAAACATCTATATATACAGATGAATACCGTTTTATGAAAAACGGCGATTGGAAGATGGCAACTCGTCAAAAAGAGTTATCTGACAAACAGGATTCCAACGACCAAACGACTAATTGGAAATATGTAAAACAGGCTGATGATTTTTATGATATTATAGATAATAACGATCCTACTGCTACAACAGAAGATATTATAAAAGCTGGAAATATTGTAAAAGGTGTTGGTGTTAGTGTAAACAACGGTATTATTTCGCTTGCTGATACGTATGTTATATCAAGCATCGAACAAGCTGCTTCAGGTACAGCTCTGGATTATGAAGACGTTTCATATGATGCATTTACAATCAACGATGTATATACAGAAGAACAGCTTCTTCGTAAGTTTGATGAGCCCGTACTTCCAGTAGATTGGTTTCAGGGAAGTGATACACAAGTTATTGCTGTCGTAGGATAGAATTAGGGTGAAGTTTATAATATTACAATCACTATCGTTAGACCTTCTGCAATGTCGTGCAGTTTAGATGACATTGTAAAACTTACTGCTTATATGAAATCGAATCATCAAGGGCCTTGGGCAAATGCCTAATGATTGATTATGGGAATAAGAATAAATAACAGGGGTATAGAGTCTATTTTATACAATAATAGACCTATACTCGCTGTATATGTTAATGGGTAGAAAGTATGGCCAGAGGAAATAATTCCAATAATAGATGAAATACTGTCTTGCTATTACAACGGTTATTGGATAGACGAATACCCCTGGACAGATGATACTCCTTGGACAGATTAAATAAAATACTATGCAAACATACGAAGGACAAATAAACGAATTTGTTGACTGGGTAACTGGTATAAACAGTCTTACAGACAGTAACGTTACATCCTCCCTTCCTGTCAGCGGCCATTCGATTAGACAACTTCTTCAAGATCATTTAAAGAAGCCGTTTGTTAAATACGACGATAAGACTGGCGGACAATATTTGTTCTTCAGTAGTGAAGAAGCAAAAGACGAGTGGTTGAGACTTACTGATGCTACCAGCCCATTAGAAGATCAAGAAAAGGCAACTACTCTTGTTATCACATCGATGCCCAGGCCTTCAGATACTGCGATAGATGTCAAAGCTATCGTTGAAGGACAAGAAACAGATATAGGCAACTCTAGATATATTACATCTGGAGACAGTACATCCGAAGCTGCAAATATACAGTTTATAGTAAGGATGTACAAAGAATAGGCTGGTGTACAACAAGATACTTCTGATTCATTCACTGTAACTTTCGATATAAAAAACTCTCTCGGCAATACTAAACAAGTAGTGTGGGATAAAGATTCGGATGAAGTTACTATTGGAGATGCATACAAATTGCTTTCGTTTAACTGTTATCCTTTTCTAACAGAAGGTACAAACGGAATACACTTTACTGTAGCAAGTAAGAATACAGGTGCTATCTTTACGCGTGACATATCTGTATATCTTGTAAGATTTTCTATAAGCAGTACATATCAGTTCCAGAATTCTCCACAATATGATTCAGAAATATCCATTCCTATTTCTGTAAACACCAGTATTCAGTCGATGACGTTGAATACTTATGTAGAAGTAATGGATGGTTCTGCTGACAACAAGTTGTTTAATCTTGTGGCAAACAGTACATATAACGGAAATCTGGATGGATATTCTACAAATCTTACATTTAAGAACAAATATACTGCAAACTCTACACAACAAGATCATATACAGCATATTATAAAAGTATATGCTACTCTTGGAGGTAATGGTTCTGGTACATCGTTTACTAGTAATATAATATACTTTACGTTTGAAACAGCATCGTCTACAGAAGGTCTTCTTAACAAATTCATAAACGTTAAGTACGATACCCCTTCTAATAGAGATTATACAGAAAACGGAAACGTTATTTTGTACGCAAAGCAGTATGAGCCATTTAGCTTAGACTGGGCATACTATACAGATCACCTAAATCAAAACTCTTCTATAAACGTTACTTGGTATCTTAGGTACAAAGATGGCGGAGAATATCAAGAATCTGCAATTGGTACTGGAGTTGGTGCTAAAGGAACTATTAGTTCGCCTTTACGGTTTATTCCAGAAGTATGGAATAATGATCCTAGCGGTAAAGAATAGAATAAAGGTAAAGCTTATCTGATTGCGAAAGAAGGCAATACTGAACTTACTAGTTTTGAAATCATCGTCGATAAGAGCTCATACAATATATCAGAAACAGCTGGTGCTGTACTGAAGCTTTCCGCATACGGTAAATCTAACACAGCTTCGGATAAAGACCAGTGGATCGATTCTATAGGTGGAGTAACTACTACCTTCAACAATATAATGTATGACGACAGATCTGGTTGGACAGATAACGCATTATTTGTACAGGGTAGAAACACAACAGCGGTAATTAACTATAATCCGCTAAGCGCAGATCACGATCTTGAAGCTTTGGGTAAAACTATAGAGATAGATTTTACTCCTGTAAAGTCAGACAATGATTCTGACGTCCTTATAAGAATAGGTAACGTAGAACGCGGTCATATAGACATTAAACCTAACGGAGCTTATTTATATATAGGTAATAGTACAGTAGATACTATTCATACAAATTATAAGGTAGGAGAAAGACAGAAGCTTGCTTTCGTATTTAATAAATCAAACGGATCCGAACTGTATACAAACGGCCTTGTTTATATCATAAACAATGGTATTCTTGAAAGAGCTGCCGGTATGGCTACAGCTACTTCATATACAGCAAATGATGGAAATATTACCATAGGTGGCAGTGCAAGTAGTGTAAAGGTTTATAGTATAAGAATATATGACAAACCTCTGACATATCAGCAAGAATTGAATAACTATATATTCGATGCTGCAGATAAGTCTTTTGTTATTTCAAGAAATGAAATATTTAAAAACGAACAGCTTGATTTCGACCTGGTAAAGAATAAGATTGATTCTATTCTTATTGAAGGTCTATCTGATGCTAAGTATAATGGTCTAAATCTTATTCTCAGCCCAAGTACGTCAAAGGAAGACTCTGAGACCACAGTAAACATAAAGAGAACGTGTATTTCAGATGATACAAAATCTTTCTACGTACAGAAAGCAATGATAAGAAAACACGGACAGTCTACTATCAACTATCCTATTACAGCTCTTAAGTTCTGGTTGAACAAGTCTGCTACTGTTGGAGATACACCTTCGTTTGTAGAACAGTCTGAATCATAGCGTGTACAAGGTCTTAATAAGAATAGGTATATAATGAAGAATGGTGCAATACCTTCAAATAAGTTTGTATTGCAAGCCAACTATGCAGACTCTTCGGGTGTACACAACGGAGGACTTCTTAGACTTATTCAGGAAACATGGTACAATGCTACGTTTGGAGCGAATAACGAGTTTAAGTTAAGAACTGCTCCACAACTGTTTGCTTCTGGTTATATTGTTACACATAACAATGCAAACCTTGGCGAAGATGGTAGCTGGGTAGAAGGATATGGTGTAGGTAAAGCTGCTGGTAAAACATGGCCAGAATTGACAGGCAAAGAGTTCCCATATACAATTCGCAACGCTGCTGACTCATTCCCTTGCGCTGTATTCTACAACAATCCTCTCGGTGATGGTAATACACACTTCTTGGGTCAATACGTATTTATGGATGACAAAAAGTCAGACTATATATACGGAGAAAGAAGTATATATTCTTTCGGAGATAATACTGATCCGTTTGTATTACGTACAGAGAATACCAAGAACGGTGTAAATGGAAAACAGGACACTTCTTCAAATAGGGTGTGGAACAATAAGGATGTATTAAAGATCGAAATAGTACTTCCAAATACACTTGTTACTAGCTATATGGGAATGAATGTTCCCGCAGCAATAGAGGTTGATGATGAAGGTAATATTGTAAGTACTGGAGGTACAATGACTCCTTGTACAAACATTAAGTACGACATCGAAGGAAACCCACAAAAGTATTTCTGGGAAGACTATTTTGAAATGATTTATCCAGATCCAGACGATCTTGCAGAAGATGATGCAAAAGCTGGAATAGATAAGTTTAATCCGAATTCTAGTTTCGTAAAGACAGCTAAACCGTTTATAGACTTCCTTACTTGGATAACCGGAATATCCGCATTAAACGTAGACGGAAATGGAAGACAGTATACAGATGGTACCGTAAATCAGACAGCGTTGAATAAGTTTATTGCAGAGGCACACGATCACTTAGATCTGTATAAGCTTGCTGCTTATTACATATTCTTCTTGAGATTCGGTCTTGTAGACTCCGTGGAACGTAATGCTGAGTTAAAAACATATGATGGATAGCACTTCCATTATGAGCCGTGGGATATGGATATTGCAATGGGTAATACCAACCAAGGTGCCCTTGTTTTAAATCCGCCACTTACGAGACAGAGTGTTATTCCTGGAACGTCTATAAAAGCATTCTCTGGTAGAGGAGACAGTACATCTAACTTTATGTGGGACTGCTTAGAGGCTTGGGACTATTGGTCAAAGACACTTGTGCCAGAAGTTGCAGAAGCTTTGTATAATGCAGGCCTTACGTATGAGAACGCTTCTAAGATGTTCGATGAAGAATATTCTGAAAAGTGGTCAGAGTCGATGTATAATGAAGCAGGTTTCTTCAAGTATATCCAAAACGGTGGAACCGAATATCTGCCTTGGTTGCAAGGTTCTCGTATGTCGCACAGACACTGGTGGTTGAGTACTTCTATGAACTACTATGATGCAATGTGGTCTTGTGGTACATTTAAGAGCAGACGTGTTGTATTGTTTGTAGATAAAGGAGCATCTGCACCAGGTACTGATATACTTTCAATTAAAGCTACTGCCAATACGTATTTCGAATTAACTTCTAGCGGCGGTACAGCCTCTATTGAAAAGAAGCCAGCAAATCTTACTGCAAACTTCGATATATCTAACAATACATTCTCTGCAAAAGACCCGACGTGGATATACGGCGGATCGTTCATAGAAGAGTTAGACTTAAGTTGTTTTGCAAGAACGATGGCTACAGTAGACGTATCTAGATGTTATGATGACGTTCTTGGAGCAAATATTAAAAAGCTTATACTCGGTGTTCCCTTGAGCGGAAGCGGTGATACAAAAACTGGACAAATTTCTGGTACTCAGCTTCGTATATCTGGAACAAACGCAGTAACTAAAACTGACGCTCTTGAAATACTTGAAACGCTTGATATTACTGGACAGTCTTCTGTAAAGAATACGGCTGGTATATTTGTGACAGACGACAGAACTTCAATAAAGAATCTTTATGCTGCTGGTACATCGTTTGTTGATTTCCAAAACGCACCTTCGGGTAATACATTTGAAAATCTTGTACTCCCAGGTACTACTACTATAATGAATGCTGATAATAGTACTTCAGAATCAAATATAAATTCGTTTGTGATGCATAATGCATCTTGGTAGAATCTTGAGTTCTGGAATACATAGGCTAATGCAGCACCTACATAGGTTGTAGATGAACATGGAGATCCTGTATATATAGAAGATGAAGAAGGTAACCAAGTTCCTGTTTATAATCCTGCTGGAGCAACGTACACTAAGATGACTGATATTCCTGCTTCAATCAGCACTGTTACATTCGACGGTAGTACTGCAAGAAACGAGTGCTCTATAGAATTTGTGTTAGGTTGGATAGATTCAATAAAGAAGACACTTCCATCTTATGATAGTTCTACAGGACAGTATAACAAGTCTGAATTACATGCTGCTCTTGAACAGAAAAGCTTTACAGCATCGAATGTTAACTGGACTACAAACTTTACTACACAGCTGACGTATGATGATCTGGAAAATATTGCTCATTTGAACGGTATTGCAGATGGTGTATATAACAATGCTCGTAGAAGACTAATCAAAGGTTATGTTGTATTGAATGGGGCGTTGGACGCAGAGAAGATGGTCAACATCAAACAGTGGTTTGGTAGTTCCGCGTTCGATAAAGCAGCTGTCACATCGCAACTTGTTGTAGACTCTGCTTCCGATAATGTTGTAATCAGTATAGACGGAGTAGAAGTACGGAACGGCAATCTGTATTTGAACGAAGGTTCTTCTGCTTCTATGCAAGCAACTAAGTTCTTACTTGGTGACAATGCTGCAGAAAATGCTGTATTGAGTCCAGAAAACGCAAATCCTACTGCAAATAAGATTATCTGGTCTGTTGGTAGTTCTGAAAAAACATAGTGGGGATCTACTTATCAAGGATCTGTACGGCTAGAGTTAAGAGAAAGCGATGGTATGATGATGCTTGTTGCAGATAGAAACTATATTGGTGATTTTGCAGTATGTGTAAGAGCTGCATATCTTGATTCGAACATGAATGCTAGATTTGCATATTTGGATGTAAATATCATCGGTACAACATATCCGGATTCATACACATTAAATGTAACAGGAAGCGGCGTAAGACGATTCTTATGCACAGAAGCTATAGGTAGAGACGTATTATTATCTACATACAATGTTGACGATCCTATATATGTAATGCACACATAGAACCAAACAATGGACATCGGCGTATTGTTTGGTGGCAGTTATAATGCTGCTTCTCCTAGATTTACAGCTGATGTAGAAGACTTATTTGGAAACAGTATCGTCGGCGGTACGCTAGATCTTGCTACTGTAAATCAAAGCGCGTATGCTGACCCGCAAGGAACATCTTCTGTACTTAGATATACGAGTTCGGATAGTGCAGACAAACTTAGACTGGTTGCTTATAGTACACCAGAAACGAGATCTGCATATAAAGTAAAGATCAATATTAAATTCTAGGGACTAAAACCTGCAGAAGTCAAACAATTTTATATCTTTGTTTGGAACGACAGTACTCCTATTGTAACAATAGATACTACAAATCCTTTGTACTTGGCTATAAGAAATAAATATAATACTGATTATGATTTGGTTAGCGAAACAAACTTTGCTGTGTTTAAATCGCACCTGCTTAGTTTGTATGGGACTTTTGATATGTCGTCGTATAATACAGTATCTTCATTGATTACAGCTAACTAGTAGTCTATATTTAATTATATGCCTTATATAACATCTGTTAATCTTGAAGGATGTACTAACTTAGTACACAGATTTGGTTATGTTGTTGACGAAAATGATGAATGGGAATTTGGTGATACATACCCAATAACGTTTGTCAACAATGGACAGACGTCTAACAACGGGGTTGTAGATGTATTTAACTTTACTAATATGCCGAGACTTACTTCAATCTCGTTAAAGGGTTGTACAGGTCTTAATGCTTCAAATATATCTCCAAACACACTTAGTTTGGCTACGTGTCCTAATGTAACATATCTTGATGTTGAAGATACTACGATAGGTGTTAATATTCCTTCGGCACACAAGATATCTACTTTAAAGCTAGGCAGTCCATCAGAACTTATTATAGGTGACAACAATGCTGGTATTACAGGTCTATCTTTAAATAATATCACTATTTAGAGTACGTCGTCGTTGGATAGCTTGGAGTTAAACCATATTAATTATGGCGGCAATATAATCACATATAAAATGTTCGACAAACTATTTAATTTTAGCGCATCATGAGTCATTTAATATTAAGACAGACTACAAATAGTACAGAATAGGTTGATAGAAGTTGCATAAACGATTTATATTTATTAACAACTAGCCTCGCTTTGGATGCTACGAGCGATCTTCAAGGAAGAATTAATACTACTGCGTCTAGTAAAGACAAGATAAACGCATTACACACTCTTGATAATCAAGAGCCAGCTGTACCAGTAGCACCAAACGATAATGAAACTCGTTGGGATAATTTGTTTGCTACAGCAACAGCGTATGCTATATAGTTTAGTCACGAACCGTTTGGAACATTTTTTATCAATACATTCAACGGAGGAAACGAGGTTACTTCTGCAGATCTTGTAAATTTTAAGAATATCAATTTTGACAACGTTGGTGAGCAATCTGACATATTGAATCTTGACGATTTAGCATTGTTTACGTACTTAGAATTGGTAGTGGGTGCCAATAAGAATATATTTCCAAATGTTACGTCAATAACACTTCCGAAGTCTTGTACAAGATTTATAGAAATAAAACAATATAACAATTTAAAATCGTTTACCGCATTGGGTACTGTAAAAGATCAAATAATCGAAGGGTGTAATAATTTAGAAACTGTCAATTTGTATTCGTATACATATTTTAGCGTCCAATGGTGTCAAAAAGTTTCAACCATTAACGTTACAGTAATTCCTTCCTCAGTAACTCTTGGGTGGGCAGCTTTCGGTGGTTGTACGTCACTTCAAAACATAGACTTTTTGCCTGAAGAATTTACATTTGCTTCTGGAACTTAGGATCAGTTCACACGTATTCCAGCAGAAACACTTCCAATAAGTCCAGTTTCGCCGTTTGTAACAGCATAGTGCTATAGATGGTGTAGTAATTGGAAAGGAGATGCAATATTTCCACCAGTAACAACTACGTTTAATTAGTAGTGCATGGCGTTTTGCAGTTCGTTGCGGTCTATAATAATAACTAGTAGTTCGTCTATTACGGTAGCTAGTGAGGCGTTTTGTACATATAACCCGTGGGCTGGTGCTCCAGACAAATACAAAGGGTGTGCGATATATGTACCGTTGTCAACATATGATACTGTTATACAGGAATCAGGGATGTCTAATTATGTGCAAGGCGACTTGCTTGAGGGATCATTTGTTGAAAAAGGTAATAATAGACTCCCTTTTAATGCTGGACGTGTGTTCGGATATAGAATATTAAGACACGACGGATCTTCTTGGCAAAATATATCCGATTTTGGAGCAGGAAAAGCTGCAATGGATTTAGTAAGAGAAGCTAGAAAGAATACAGTATTTTATAATAATACAACAGATGTACCTTCTACTGGAAGTAATGGAGATTTAGCATTTGCTGTATACGTGCCTTAGTCTTAACAGAACCCTAACTGTCTAAAACAGGGATTGCGCGGTTAGCTTAGTGGTAAAGCGGGAGACAGGCTCATACATGAGTTTCGGAAGCACCTTAGTGATAGAAAGTATCATAGCCGAGGGTTCGATTCCCTCACCGCGCGCAA
>AUXO016958582.1_pt1 | contig 12746 bp, 21 predicted proteins | sample 768731 | NCBI WGS metagenome assembly AUXO01 (sample SAMN02715735, study PRJNA202380) | gut metagenome | biome: sheep rumen | host: Ovis aries | place: New Zealand: Palmerston North | reverse complement strand
ATTCCTCCTTTTTAAGCTTGGCTGCTGATTGTCCAACCAGATAAGTTTTTAAGCATTCACACTTGTCTTCACAAACTATGTTGTAGCCTTTCTGGATTAAGGATTTTCCAGCAATTCACGGAATTGTTTGCTCCTGCTGATTAAGCAGCGAGGGGACCTACGGTAAGATTTAAGTCCCAAGAAATTAGCTTAGGATTGCCCCAACCACCAGTAGCATCGGTGGTCTCAGCGGTTGTCTCAATGGTGGATACCTTTAGAGTATCTAGGAATAGAACAATATCGCCCTCATATACGCCAGCGGCAGGATCGTCGTCTAGGGCTTCAAAATAGACATTAGCAACCTCTTTAATGCCATACTTATCAAAAATATTTACAGCCATATGAGTTACCTCCTTTACTTGTCATCAGATGCGATCGCACGCATCCAATGTTTTAATTGTTTTTTGTTTAACTTTGCGCCGGCCATTGCGGCCTAATTGTTAATCGTGAACTAATCGCGCCATCCCATGCGCTTTAATTGATCATGGAAAGCATAATAAGTAATGTCCCAAATGTTTGCCATGTTCAAGCCACAATGATTAATTGTTAAGCTTCCAATTAAATCTGAAAGCTATAAATTATCTCCGCTCTACGCAGCTTGTTTTGCTTTTGCTCGGCGCACTTTTTCACGATTCTTTAACATCTATTGTTTCAAGCGCTTAGTAGCGGGAGGATCGTCTGGATAAATAATAATATCTTCTCCATCAGATTCTAAAAAATACATTCTTTTTAAGATTTTCTAAAATTCATAAAATTTTTCTTCAGTTAATATATGCTATTCTTCTAGCGGCCCCAGTAGAATCTATGGAGGCTCTAAAGAAAAGGTAGCTTCTGTGCGGCAAAAAAACCGAAAAGCTTTCTTTATAACTGAATTGGTTTGCGCGTCCATATGGGCCATCAACAATAGATATTGAAAATCAGTAATTGAATCCAATAACTTTGAAAGTTCCTTATCTTTACCAGATGATAACGGCTTTGCAGACGTTAAAACATTTAGATAAACCTAAAAGTTTGTGTATCCTTCATCTACAATTTCCCCTAATGTTAAGGGAACAATAGCACAGATGTCATAAAATAGAATAGGAGATCCTTTTTGAAATTTAAGAATCTGATCATCAGTTAAATTCATTAATTTGATACCACATAGAATAACCACCGATATAAGGCGAAAGTGTCAATGCATTTGCGCGCCAGAATTGCAATTTACCAATACCTTTCATCTGCGTTTCATTAAACATTCCATCTATTTCTTGCATTAAAAGGTAGGGGCGCAATGAAGTATCATTCAGAATCCACTCATCGTAAGGACAGGCAATGTCAAAACGAATGGTAGATGCCTTAAATTCAGGGTTAAGCTAGTTAATTACGAAATCATTAAAAATAGCTGTGACATATGACATTTTTTCTGTACTATCATCATAAATCTTTGGCACAATTAAAATCTATTTGTGCATAAGGTCAATTCCATTTACGTCATCATATTCTTTATTAAATGGATCTTTGACCTGATATTTTAATAACCGACAAACACGCTAATTATGAACTAGCTTGTTGGCGATTTTAAACATATTATCTCCCATAACGGTAAAACGCCGCTGGGTTAGTTCATCAGCCATGTCTATTCACCTCACCACAGAGACCTTATCTAAATTTGCTTCTCATAAGTCTATCCGCCATAGGAAGCTAGTAATTTAGCCATACCTAATTTATTCTGCTCATTAGCAATTACTTGACAATGAGTATCATCTATAACTTTAATAGAAACATATTTCTCACTACCCTCTTCAAGAGAAAAGATAACTAAGCCCTATGCATTCATTAAAGTATAATTAGCAGAAAGACCTAAACGAATAACATCATCGCCAGCAATATAGCATCCTGGCTCATTACTCGTAGCGGCAACCTAGATATGAATTGTATTATGTTTCATCTTAGCAGTTGGATAATCCGGGAAAGCAATAGTAATATCTGCTTCGCCCTCCGCTACTGCTACTAGCTCGCCATTTTTTATTTTTGCAATATTTATATCACTACTAATATAATTAACAGCGGGAGATTCAGCTACTTGCCCATTACGTAATAGTGTATATTGAATAGTGATTGGCGCGCCAACCTAAAACTGCTGTGGTTCAGCCGCGAAGTGAAAATCATACACGGCTTCTTTGTCTGTATCTGCGATATCGTTAGCGATATCGTCATAAATACTATTTATTTTATTTTCTGTTAAAGACATATAAATGGTACCAGGAACACTAGAATAGTCACAATCAATCATATTCCAAGATTCATCCTACACAATAAAATTGGTAGAACGATCTACTGGATAATAAGGCATTATTATTTCAGCATACTTATTTGGCTGTGGAGTTATTAAACTATTCCAAGTCCGATAATTACCTTTAACCTTACTATCTACAGAACTAACAAAATATGCCCAAGACTATTCACGGTGTCCTAAACTATTAAACCAGTTGAGCAAATAGTTACATTTAACAATCCAAAATGTCTAATGGATTTCATTCACCATCTGCTCTTTTCCTAAGAGTAACCATTTTTCAATAGATCCATCATCCTAGGTCCAATTCATAATGTCTCCAACTTTAAGAGGAATGTCAATTGCGACATTAAGATACATATCTTTACGATATTCTCTATCTTTTCTTATTAGAATAATTCCATCAAAGAATAAGCCCCGCTCTACTGATAAATTTCTTACTGTATGAGGAGATTCACTTAACCATTTTTGAAAGGAACGAATGCCACCATTACGGATACGTTCTGCCGTAGTAGTGCCAAGATGGTTTATTCGAGACTGATAGACCTCATAATAATTCATCTGAAATCTCCAAATTTCCTACTAAATTCATACATTCAAATATTGTGCGGCGGAAGTATTCATAAGATAAATATCTTAAGAAACTTAGCTTACCGATAATAGCCCAATAATTAATTGAGTTCGCGCCAAGTCCCGCCAATTCAATAAGAAGAGAATCTAGAAACTTCTCCCAATCCCCATCTTTTTCTTTTTCACAAAGCAAACCATATAAACGGCCTTTTAACTTATTTTTATAGCCGTCAAATGTTATATCAGACGCCAACGACATTCTTCTTCCCCGCTAGCTTTTGGAACAGGTCCGCCGGGCGCTTGTCCCGCGAACGATCGTAAATTCCTTCAGCTTTTCGCACTTCAAGTGCTACTGCGGCCTCCAGTTTATTGAGCTTATCTAACATATTTGCTTGTGAAAAATCTTTATCGGCGTAAAGCTAGCGGATATTTTCCCAGCTAGCAATACACCGTTTTACCCATTCGTGTTTCATATATAAAGCTAATAATTGAATCTCATCATTTGATAGATCGCCAACAAAATGCTTTTCATCTCCATCGCCTTCGACTGTTAGGTCGGCGCGCGGATACTTAAAACGGAATATTGCGATCTTTAGCAATTCTTGCCAATCCCGCTCTACGATAGCAAGCTCTTCTTCCAGAGTCCATTCATCTGCGGTTATTCTTGCTAAAAAAGCATCATAGATGGATATAAATGGCGTGCCCATTACTTCTCCTCAGCCTGATGCTTAATGCTAATAGCATTTACAACATCAACATCACAATACTTCTTGATCAGAGCGGAGAATGCATTGTCAATAATATTATTAGCAACGACATATTGCACCACAGTTTCCTTTTCAGCTAGTGTAGCTGTAGGAATAAACTTTGCGAATGCAGTAATATCTCGATCATCAATCATCTTTTGAATTGCAGAGCGGTCAAGAGCAGTAGATCCCTCAATGGCCTCAGTACCTTCCTCAACGCCTTCAATCCGAATATAACCAGTGCTTACTAAATTCTGAACTCCGGGATCGAAAGCGATCTCATCATATTGTTCTCGAGAAAGCGGAATAACTCTTCCTGGAAGTAAGCTACGATTAAAATGAATTTCTGGATAAGATAATGCGACAGTCGCAGAACTTATATTCTTTAATGTAATTCCCATAATAAAATCCTCCTTTTACTCAACTATTTTTATTAGCCATTTAGAGCTGCCTTCTCCGCAGCGGAAAGTAGATTGCTATTATAAGTAGCCCATGGAGTGCCCTGAGCAGCAAGACTACCATTATAATAAATGCCCCAATAATTCGGAGTACCTACAACAGCCACACCAAGCTTTAGATAGCCCTGTAGAACGATGCTATTATCGCCCTCGTGGTCATCCCAAGTGCGGAAATATGGAGAGCCCTCAAAGCCTAGCTTTACAATCTTGTTGTTCTGACCAGCAGGCATTACATAAGCAAAGCAAGGATTCATAACAGTCTTCTCATTCTTCTCATCAGTGAAGGACTGGGGTAGTACTACTACAGGTACGCCACGGAACCGGCCAATATAGCCCTGCTCACGAACCTCAATCATATCCTGATCAGAAATCTTAGTGGCGCTATTATTATATACGATAGCATTTACCATCTCAGCGGCAAACTCAGGAGTGCAATAGATTACTGGATCACCGTAGGCGCGCACAGTATTGCAAAGCTTTACCATAGCGGCAGGATCGAAAGTATTAGATACTACCTTGTTGGCGGCAGGACGACCAGCCTGATTCCAGGTCTGTAGAAGAGCTTCCTGGACCATCTCAAAGATACGGTCAGTAATACCCTACTGAATTACCTCATAAATATCGGTAATGCTCTCTAGGCCATCTAGATAGCGCTCAAAATCAACATAGCCAGCTCCGCCAATAGCCATAGGATATACGTCAAAACGATCCCGGTCAAGACGGAAAGTCTCATAGTTGCCAGACTCTGTGGCGCGAGTTACAAACTGACGGCCGCGCTGCTTGCCACGAGTTACGTGGAACTCAAGGCGATCGCCCTGACCAACGCGAATAATCTCGCAGAACATATCTAGAGCATTTTCTAGGCTGCGAGGAAGAACCTCTTCTAGATTCTGAGTTAGTAACTCAAAAAGATCAATCTTGTTCCGCTCAAACTTATAGCGGTTTAGCCGGCCCTTATCATCACAAAGAAGCTTTACTAGCTCATCGTGTAGAGCGGCTTCATAATCGTAATCGGTGGCAGCGAACTCAGCAGGAACCTTCCGACCGAAAACACCATTCATTAGAACTTGTAGATTATTCATAGTTCGCACCTCCCATTATAGATTTACTATCTGATACTTAACAGCAGGCTCGCCGTTAGGAACAGTATAGAACTTTACAACCTTGGCATAAATACCAGAGCCAGGCTTAGTCTTGGTTATCTGTGGTACAGCAGAACCAGCGACAGGAGCAACATAAAGAGCATTCGCAGCTACACTTAGATCCTTACGGAGATCAGCATATAGGGCATCAACGGTAGTCCAAGTAGTGTCATTGTACTGTAAGCAGTTGGTGGTAACAGTGTCACCTAGTCCAAAAATACCTACCCGAGGATAGTCACCGGCAACCTTACAACCAAAAGTCTTTAGTCCATAATGGAAATTATCATATCCTTTCTCAGTGGTATATACAATACCAATTGGCTTATCAGTAGCGGCAGCGGGTGGATTAATAGCACCAGCAGCCTTGTCAGCGACTACCCACATGCCATTCTCACAGGGGGCGTCTGCAGTAAAAGCGGCGCCTAGAGGAGTCTGAGAAACTACCATGCCAGTCTTTGGGAAAGCTACCTGATTTAGCTCTAGAGTGGCATATTGTTCAACAGGAAATCTTTTCATAGCTAAGTCCCTCCTTAATTTTTACGGTACTTCTTCATAAATAAAGCGAATTGAGATTCTTCTGGCTCTTGTAGAGGCACTTTCGTCTCAACAGGAGCTTCCTCTAGCTGGCTCATCTTCTGATTTGCAAAAGTAACAGCCAACTTACTCTCTAATTCTTCATAAGACAAGTCATTTATCTTATCCTGAATTACACTGATTTCTTCTTCGCCTAAAAGTTTTTGATAATTTTTTACCAAATCTTGCTTCTTCTCATTCAGATACTCTTGCTCTTGAGCAGCATAAACATCTAAACGAGTTTGTAATTCTTTATTAGTATTTTGTAGCGCTTCAAAATCGGCTGTAATCTATTTTAACTTTTCTTGTAGGTTGTCAAAAGAAGTAGATAGTTCATTGAACTTCGCGGCCCAATCAACAACTTCCTCCTTTACTTCAGATTCTTGCTCAGAGGTCTCAACCTCTTGAACTTCAGGCTCTGCCTCAATTGGGGCCTGTTCCTCAAAATCTACTGGAGCAGCAGGCTCCTCCACAGGAGCTTTTTCTTCAAGAGCGAACTCTTCGGCAGGAGTCTCTTCCACAACCTCCTTTAATTCCTCATTATCCATAGGTTGTTCCCCTCCTATTTTATCTACCTTCTCCTTTAAATCTGAGAGAAGCGTAGAGATTTTTTCAAATTGAGTACTATATTTATCATCATCTTTAGAGAAGAAAGATGAAACAGAAAAACAGGGCTCGTGATTCCCAATAATGCAGAATCCTAACATTTTTGCTTGCGTATAAACAAAGTAGTATTCATTATTAATTTCTGCCCAGTCACCGGCAATAGAATCAGGATTCAATTCCATACTCTAGTGTTGGCCAATAATTTTACGAGCTTCCTCATAATAATCTGTAAATAACACTACAGAGAATACTGCATAATCTCGAACAACCTGATCTTCATCAGTTAATGGTTCCCAACCCAAAAAGCTTTCTACATAACCATATCCATTTGCTAACGTTGGACCAGTATGTGAAGCCCAGGACTGCGTGCCAGGATCAAAAAATCCAACTACAGGAGTATTACCTGTGGTAGCGCTTTCAATTAGTTGCTAGGCAACTTCATCTGTAATATACGATCCATTGCGATTACCATATTTTGTAAAAACCGCAACCTTTAAACGACTAAGCTCTGGCGCAGATTCAGAAATAATTTGGGCTGGTGAATTCATAACCTAAACATCAAAATAAATTGGTATTTTCTTATCCATATGCATTCACCTTAGCTTTTTGAATCATTATTACTTTGGGTCTTTTCAGACTATTCTTCAATAGTTAAAGTTGGACGACCCGTTGCATTATCTATGTCCTAAGACTAACCACTTGTTGTAGTTTTTTGTGTGGTTGATGCAGTTTTTTCATTCTATTGAATGGTATTACCAGAAGTAGTATAAGAAGACTGTAAAGGAACCATCTTAATAGACATTTGTAGAATATCATTCTCAAAATTCATCAAACTTAACTAGTCGCGCTACTTCATACCCATAGCAACACCAGCATACATTTTAGAATAACCATACTGTGCGCCACGAAAATATACGCTCTATAATTCTTCTCTATTAAAGACAGTTAGTGGCAAAATCTAGAAATCAAAAGATATACCTCGGCGCGCAAAACGCTCATTCAATACAAATTTTAACCAAGTCTCATATGCATTTAAATAAGCATTGACAATAGTTTCGTCTTTCTTTAACTAGTAAGATAATGAAGAACTACCATCTGGATTAAACAAAATCTCACCGCGGCCAAGCGCATCCCAAGCATTTGCCTTATACTTTAAAATACGATCGCTAGATTGGGAAGCAGCTGTACTATCCTATAGACTTTCTAAACTAGTATCACCAAAAGTAGTAAGTACATCAACAGTATCTAAGTCTTGTAACATACTCGCAACAGATGCGTGAATATCTGCAACCTCGTCTAATTCAAATACTAGCTAACCATTGCTATCAATTGGCATTCTTTGAATTAACAACTTATACAACTCATTTTCATCGCGTTGCTATTCACGCTTAACAGCGTCATCTAGCTTCTTTAACTCAGGAATACTAGCGATTAGTCCAGGTGTGCAATCGCCAGAGAAAAAGAATGTAACTCCACCACTAGAAGCAGGTATCTCAACCCAAGGCTGCTACTTCTTTTTTCCTCTTATCCACGCTCGCCACGCACGTTGAATTTCAGCAGGGAAAGTTGCGATCGCTTCTTTTCGGGCATCCTCATCTGCGATTCCTAAGAAATAATTCAAATCAAATTCGAGAATTGGTAAATTATGTAAATCCTTGAACCTGCTGCGGCAGAACCGCAATGGTAAATCCTATACTGTAGCTAATCCATTTTCTTCGCGTAAGACACCATAATAAATACCATCACGCAACCAACACGTCGTAATATGCGCTAACAAATTAGATAAATCTAAATTATCAATAAAATCACACGCTTTATAGAAACTCTTCACTAGCATATTTTCAGACACTGCACCTTCGGTATAGAGTGGAATTACGAGAGTTTCATATAAAGGTAAGTGCGCGAGAAAATCAATGTTATTCCTATAAGCGCTATTAGTCCGATAATAATATCGTGATAATTCTCGTAAAGATACTAAATCACCGTTACGAATAATATCTAAAATTTCATCGATATCCAAATCACGAGTTACCGGATCATTTTGACGATAACCATATCTATAATAAGATGCTTGAGATTTTAGAGGTGCTTTTGCAGTAACCTTCCGCTTGAAAGCTTCATACTAATCTTTATCAAATTGCATCATAATCACCCCCTATTATGTGGACTAAAGAAAGAGAACGACCAATCTCTTTTTCTTTTTTTCTTCTTTATCATCTAATCTTCATAATATTTAATTCGATATAATCCATACTCAAGTGCAGAAAAACGGTCTTTTTGGATAGATGTAGATATACGCTCAATTTTGAACTAATTCTGCACGCCCGTAGGCTTCAGCCGCAAATTATTCAATTCATCCATTAATCGAGAAGTCATCTCATAAGGAAGCAAGAATACTCTCTTATCATACAATGACATCTTTGAACCTTTCTTCGTGCTATTTAATTTTTCTTTTACCACTCGTTCGTGCGCTAAAAATGCCACACTACCATTATTTATCTGAGTAAAAAAGTTAGAATGTATAGCATCATCATTAGATGCGCCTGCTTTAATATCATAAATAATGGCATTATACTAAGGCTTAGGTTCTGTAGATTCTGCTTTCATTTCAGGTGGTAAATGGTGATCGTTATTAAAGACATAATAAGCCGGATACTATTTACCAGTCTTACTATCGAATGAAGGCACAGACATTGCATCTAGCAAACCAATACCTGGGCCGTTACCATCAATAACAATCTCACGAGGATGATATAGTTCAATTAGTTCTTTTAAACGAGGCGCCTAATCAGTAATATAGTTAGCGCCGTGGATAACCTCGGTATATACTACATTCTTCCTGCATCCTTGGTCATTTGGTAAAACTTTAATAACCATAACAGCAGTATTCGCGGCGTAGCGAGCCACATCAACACCTATTATCCAATAAGTATCAGGATTAGCAGGATTCTCTATCGCTTTACGCTCACATTTTAGTAATTTACGGTGTTTATTTAATTTTGTTGAATCTAACCAAGCATCCTTATTATTACCGGCCCATATTGAAAGAGATTCGCGCGCAAACGATTCTTCTGAAACGGTGCTAGAATAACGCTAATCCATAAGAGTAGATTTATCTAAGAGGCCATAATGTAAAGGTACTTCATAACTAAGGCCCCAGGAAAAATACTCCTGCGGGCGCAAGACTGCGTTAATAGTAATTTCTATCAGCTTCTAGTACATAAAAACAGTCCGTTCTGCAGCAGTAGTGATAAAAATCTAAGATGCGCTTGGTTCTTCTGGATTAAGAGATCCATCTACCTCACGGCGCGCAATGTTCATCTGCGGCCACAGTACCTCATTAAAAGGTACTTCATCAATGAGCGCAGCCTCCTCCAAAATAGCAGCGGTCGCGCGCAAACCACGCGAAGTGTCCTTGGAGACGACAGAAATCATACTGCCATTTTTGAAGTACAGCTCGTAGTAGTTTGTGCTGGACTTCTATCCTGTCTTACCATCATCACTGCGCGTTTTTAGCTCTTTACGAAGGAGCGGCCAGTGACGGAAAATCTCTTCAAACTTTGCCTCGGCAATTTTAATAACAGTGCCTTTAGTATCGGAAGCAATCATAATAGTTGAGTTCGGTAATAGGACGGCGCGCACAATAGCACTCAAATAAGCCGTAAAAGATTTAGATGTGGCACGGGTAGCAGTCCAAAATGCATATCTATACCTCATAGCGGCGCGCAGTTCAATGCGCTGGAAAGGTAGCAATTTAAAGTTTTTTGCATCTACAGAGTCTTGAATACTATCCAACCAAAGGTCTGGATATAGAATCCAATGGTTTAAATACTTGGTAAATAAATCCATATGGTCATCAAGATATTGACGTGTAATAACGACACCCTTTTCAATTGGTATCCCATCACGGAATGCAACTTCACCCATTGGCATCGCCTCCGTCAAGGTCCTCCATTAAATCCTCTTCTTCTTCGTATTCCACATCTTGCGTTTCATCGAACTCTACCTTTTCGTTCTCAATTTCTTCTAATCGCTCAGTCATATTATAGCGGGCGCGCTTGTCTGCGACTTGCTCCGCAAAATTACCCTCATTCGTAACTAACCTTTTTAGGTAGTTTTGAATGTTTTCCATCATAAAGTCGATTGAATCTTGCGGCTCTGAATGCCAGTGGGGGTGCCATCCTTTTTTCCCATAATATACCATCAGCTCACCTACCGATTCAAAATCGGCTGCGTTCTTAGCGTTAGTAGCTTCAAAGTGCGCGATTTTAATGATATTGTCACGGGCGTCCATATCCTTCTTAATATCAACACCTTCGCGCAAACCTTTCTTAATGCGCAGTTCAATTTCGCATAGGTCGCGCGCGTAGTGTTGAAGAATAGGAGTTGAGACATTCTGTGTCGCAATAATCTAATTGTAGAAATCTTCCAGGAACAGGAGCTCATCGTCTGAATAGGATGGCGCCCATACCTTGCGTAGTCGTTTAGCCTCTGACTTACGAATCGCCGCGATCTCGTTATCAATGGTGTTGCTTTCACGGGCCATACGCCACCGTTCATTCTCATCTGCCCAAGACGTAGCATTGTAACGGCTATTTTCTTCGAGTGTTTGGAAATACGCCGTTAAAGTATGATCAGTATAATTTTCGTACAAACGAGTCCATTGGTCGAGATCGAAGGGTAAATCTAGGTAGCGCATCAATCCATCCACTGAATTAAAATCTGCTTGATCAATCATTGTTTCAAGGCAGTTAGTACAAATCATAGAACGATGACCAGGAAAAAACTTGGAAGGCGTAGCAACAAAATTATTCTCCTGTTTTTCTTGTCTGCATTTCATACAACGTCGAGTCTTTATTTCGTTTGTCATACTTCGATTGCCCTCCTCTTATGCGCTTTTGTTTCTCACATTCTTTACAGGTAGATGAAAAACCATCTTTGCGGCCTTTGTTCAAACAAAAGAAGAGTTTGTCTTTTGGTAAGGTGCGGCCGCAAATAGCACATTGTTTGCGCTCTTCTGGTGGCGTTTCAATTAGTAGTCTGTAACGTTTTGCGGCGGCAGCAATTTTTTCTGGTATTTCTTTAGAAAGTATCGTACATAAGTAGTTTTCGGTATAAACTATGCCGTACTTTTTTTGAAGATTGAATACGATTTCGGTATAGGGGAAGCGCGCGAGTTTCAAATTGAGGATGTAGTCGCGCACTTCGCTTAGGCCGGCCATTGCGCGATAACGTTCCATATCGAAGAAGAAAGTGTTGCCATCGGTGTCGAGCTTTTCGTGCAACTAGTCATAAAGTTGGTCATAGTAGGTAATTAGGAACTTCACGTGGGTTGGATTTTCCCAATCGAATGTATGTCTATACACCACCCACTTGATTTGGAGGGTGCCGTCTGGTAGGGTACGAGTCTCATAGTCCTTGAGATCATGGGAGACGCGCAGGGAGTAGGTTTTTGCGAGTTTGCGCGCCCACTCCTCTTCCGTAATCCAATAGTAGCTATCACAAGTGTAGTCGAAGTATTGCGGCTTGGGGTGTTCCATAGTAGCAAAGTGGATGGTCGGTTTAAACATATCCTTGAGATAGTATTGGTGGCGCCGCATATCGATAAGCTAGTGTTTCAATTGGTACAGCCGATAGTCATTGATTATGGGGTCCGCGATGGTTTCGTCTGGCGGAATCTTCCCCTCATAAATGGCTACCGCGTGCTCTATGCGCGCGATATCGTCCCAGAGTTGTTGCATCCCGGGAATATCGCTATCTCCCGGATCAATAAGTTCGCCGGTTTTTCGGTTGTACTTCGGCTTCACGATTGTGGGCCGAGGCTTCTTATACACCGAGCGTTTGAGGGCCGGCGAAAACTCCTACTAGTCGGTAGTAGGCTTTTCTAATAGCTCATCTAGGGAAAGGAGCTTCTCGTCAGTCGTTTTAAATGAATCATAGCGTTTGTCATCGGCCACTACTTCGCCACGCTGTACTGCGTTTTGGCCATTAGGATCTTTTCCGTATAGAATGTAGGAGGCCATTTGTTCTAGTTCAGTGCGGCTTGGGGTAGTGTCAAGTTTATCTAAAATGTCGTAGATAGCTTTGCAGCGATCGACATCATATTCTATTGAGTAGTCAAGTGAATAGGGTTTCTTCATATAAATCCCCTCCTGCCTCTATAATAGCACATCGGGACTAGGATTGTCAAGTGTTTAACTTTGGTGAGCGAGAAATGTAAAAAACTTTAGAGTGGAGAAAAAATCTTTGGTGGGTTTATAAAAAAGTTTGGTGGAAATTGAGGACGATCCCCAAAAATGGGGGTCCGAAACCCTATCCGTCCTAAAAATAACCCCCC
>AUXO016687020.1_pt1 | contig 12746 bp, 10 predicted proteins | sample 768731 | NCBI WGS metagenome assembly AUXO01 (sample SAMN02715735, study PRJNA202380) | gut metagenome | biome: sheep rumen | host: Ovis aries | place: New Zealand: Palmerston North | reverse complement strand
TGTCGAAGCAGGTACGAGGACTCATAGCATGACGAACCCTGAAGAGATTAATAGAATCTGTACAGATCATGTTTCAACCCTTCTTTTAGCCAGTACAGAAAGTGGATTAGAAGGCTTGATAAATGAAGGATTAGGTTCAAAAGGGCTATTGGTAGGCGATCCCATGTATGATGCGTTTCAGGAGTATTCTGTGAAAGTGCCTATTGGTAATATCAGACTTGAAAGTCTTTTTGGGGGCGAGATGACCGTGCCTGACAGATACTATTATCTTACCTGCCATAGAGAAGAAAATACCAACAGAGAAGAGGCTCTTTTTGAGATTTTTAAGGCGATGGAATCCCTTGATGCAAAGACAATATATCCGGTTCATCCACGAAATAAGGAAAGAGCAAAGAGGCTGGTATCTGAACATGGTATTAAGAATATTATGCTATGCGAGCCGGTAGGATATTTAGAGAGCACTGCGTTAGTTAGGAATGCGATAAAGATTGTTACGGATTCCGGCGGTCTCCAGCGTGAAGCATTTTTTGCGAAGAAGAAGTGTGTTACTGTTCTTGATTTTGTAATTTGGCCGGAGACAATGGTGGGATTTAGAAATGAGCTCACAAAACCTATAGCCGACGAAATATTGAGGAAATTAAGCACGGAACAGGAGATTGAAGACGCAGATCAACCTTTTGGTGACGGTCATTCTGCAAATAAGATTGTGGAAGCTATGGAGAATTACAGGGGATGAAGACCGTTTGCCATATTACAAGTGTTCATCCGAGACATGATATAAGAATCTTCGAAAAGGAATGTGTTTCCTTATCAAAAGAGGGATATGATGTTTATCTTGTAGTAAATGATGAAGGACCTAATGAGGAATATAAGGGTGTTCATATTGTTTCGACAGGTGTAAAGCGTAAAGGCCGACTTGAGCGTATAATAAAAGCTCCTAAGTGGGTCCTGAAAAAAGCTGTAGAAATCAATGCAGATGTATATCATTTGCATGATCCGGAATTGTTATCTATTTCGGATCAACTACTAAGAATGAATAAGAAGGTTATTTTTGATGCACATGAAGATACAGAGAAGCAGATACAGACTAAATATTGGATTCCTAAGCTGATTCGCCCAATAATTGGAGGATTATATAGCTTTTATGCTTCTGGGAAGTTCAAAAGAATGTCTGCTATAATCAGCGTGACACCTTCAATCGTTGATAAGTTAAAAAAATATAATACAAATGTGGTGATGGTGACAAACTACCCGATTATTGAAGAGCTGCAAGTAACCAATACGCAGGTTGACGCAAATAAATATGTCTTTTTTGCCGGCGGAATAATGGAGCAGTGGTCTCATGAAAATGTAATGGATGCTGTTGAACAGGTTGAAGATGTAGATTACATCTATGCGGGAAGAGGCCGCGATGCATATTTGGAAATACTATGCAATAAGGGGAACGGTAAAAGCCAATATTTGGGATTGTTATCACATGATGATGTTATGAGGTATTATCATAATTCAGTTGCAGGGCTGGCATTATTAAAATCCACTACTCAAGTGGGTAAGGATGGAACTCTTGGAAATACGAAATTGTTTGAAGTGATGGAAGCCGGAAGACCTGTTATCTGTTCGGATCTTAAGTTGTGGAAGGAAATAGTTGATAAATACAAGTGTGGGATCTGTGTTAATCCGGATGATGTGTCTGCCATCGCGAATGCAATTAAATATTTATCACAGAATGCAATAGAAGGAAATGCAATGGGAGAACGTGGGCGAAAGGCTGTAGAGAATGAATATAACTGGAGTACACAGGAAAAGACACTATTTATGTTATATGACAAAATCTGCGAGGAATGACTGATGATAGCTATAGTCGATTATGGTGTGGGCAATCTTGGATCAATAAGCAATATGCTCAAGAAAATTAATGTTGAAGAGGTGATTCTTGCTACAAAATCTGATGATTTGAAAAGAGCTGATAAGATAATTTTGCCTGGTGTAGGGGCTTTTGACACAGGCATGTCGTTGTTAAATGAATCAGGAATGCGGGAAGAACTGGATATACAAGTGAAAGAAAGAAATAAACCTATTTTAGGTATATGCCTGGGGATGCAGATGTTGGGAACGGGAAGTGAAGAAGGAAAAGAAACGGGCTTGGGATATATTGATTTCGTCTGCCATAAATTCTCTTTTCCCGATGGTGAGCTCAGAATTCCACATATGGGTTGGGATTATGTTGATGTAAAAAAAGATACTAAAATTAGTGTACAGCCTAAAGAAAATTTGAGATTCTACTTTGTTCATTCATATTATGCAAAGTGTAAAAATGAGTCGGATATTCTATTTTCTTGTGAATATGGCCATGTTTTTACAGCCGGAGTTAATAAAGACAATGTATTTGGTGTACAGTTCCATCCGGAAAAAAGTCACAGCTATGGGAAATGGCTTTTAAAGAATTTTGCCGAGGAGGTGGAGTAAATGTATACAAAGCCAAGAGTTATCCCAAGCCTCCTGATTGAAAACGGTGATTTAGTAAAAACTGTAAAGTTTAAAAAAAGAACCTATATTGGAGATCCAATTAATGCCGTTAAAATATTTAACGAGGAAGAGGCTGATGAGCTTTGCCTTATAGATATTTCTGCACAGAAGAATTGCAGCATCAATTTTGAATTGCTGGAGGATATAGCATCTGAAGCATTTATGCCACTTTCATATGGAGGTGGTCTTATGGATATAGATTCGGTAAAAAAACTGTTTCGTATAGGGTTTGAAAAACTGATTTTCAATACAGCATTACTAAAAAAACCTGATTTGATAAAAGAGGCTGTTGCTTTCGCCGGATCACAGAGTATAGTGGCATCTATTGATATTAAACGGAATATAATCGGAAAAATAGAGTGCTATAACGAGTGTGGGACGAGATGTATAAAAACTTCCCTTATTGATTATCTACATTATGCTGAAGATCTTGGTGTGGGGGAAATCATATTAAATTCCATCGATAATGATGGTGTGATGAACGGATATGATTATTCTACGATAAAAAAAATAACTGCAAATACGAATCTGCCGGTTATATGTTGTGGTGGAGCAAGTAGTCTAAAAGATATGGCAAAAGCAGTTAAAGAATGTGGTGCGCATGCTGCAGCTGCAGGAAGCCTTTTTGTCTATTATGGACCACGTAAAGCAGTATTGATCAATTATCCAAAAGTTGAAGAACAAGAGGCGGCAGGACTTTTTTAGGAAAGGCAGGTAATATGGCATATCAGATTTGTAAAAGATGCATTATGGATAATAAATCGGACCCGTTAATAAGCTTTGACAATGAAGGGATATGTAATCACTGTCACGAATTTGATGAAGTGGTTGCTAGACTTCCACAGTCAGATGAAGAGCGCAAACGCAGGTTTGATTCCTTGATTACAGAAATGAAAGAGCATGGGAAAGGAAAAGAATTTGATTGTGTCCTGGGCATATCGGGTGGCGTGGATAGCGCATATTTGGCATATATAGCTAAGAAGGCCGAACTTAGAATTTTGGCTGTTCATGTGGATGCAGGCTGGAATACTGATGTTGCTGTAGAAAATATAAAAAAATTATGTTCTAAACTAGATATAGAGTTACACACCATTGTAGTTGATTGGACTACTATGAAAGAACTACAACGTGCGTATATGTTTTCCGGACTTCCAAATCTTGATGTACCACAGGATCATGCCTTTTTAGCAGGAACATATAAATTTGCCAGGGAGTATGGAATAAATTATATGTTAAATGGGAGTAATTATCAGACAGAGGGAATTCTTCCTAAAAACTATGGATACTCAGCTTTGGATTTAACAAATATTAAAGATGTATATAAGAAATGTGGACGCGGTAGAGTTTCACTAAAGAAATATCCACAAATGAGTTTATTTACATATTCACTTATGTATCTTGGTAAAACTAAAAGGGTTAACCTTCTTAATTACATTCCGTATTCAAAAAAAATGGCTATTGATTTTTTGCATAATGAGTTTGACTGGAATTATTACGGTGGAAAGCATTTTGAGTCCAGGTTTACCAAGTTTTTTCAGTCATATTATCTTCCTAAGAAGTTTGGTTATGAAAAAAAACGTGCGCACATATCAAGCCTTATTGTAGGTGGGGAGATTACTCGTGAAGAGGGGCTGGTGGAGATGGATGATAATACCATATACACAGAGGCGGAAATGCTGGAAGATAAAAAATATATTATGAAAAAACTAGATATAAGTGATGATGAATGGGATGGAATTATGTCTGCTAAAAATAAAACAGAAGATGATTATAAGAATAATAAAAAATTGATGAATAAAATGGTGGAATTAAAGCGTAAATTAGGAAGATAATAGTGAATATATTAGTGATAGCCCATTATCAGGGGGATGGCTCCCCGTGTGCAATCTTTGTTCATGAACAGCTAAAGAGTTATATTCAGGAAGGGTGCAATGTCTATGTGATTTCACCGGTTGCAATTCTAAAAAGGAATTTGTATGGAAAAAATAGTTGTGTATCAGAAAGTGTAGAGGTTGATGGTATTGAGTATTTCTACTTGCGTTTTCTGTCTCTTTCAAAAATAGGAGAAAAAAATTTTAATTCTTGGTCAGCAATACAAGTGTTGAGTTCTAATATTGAAAGAATAAAACAATGGAAGCCCAGTATAATTCATGCGCATACTTTGGGAATTGATAGTGATATAGGATTCTTTTTGAAGAATAAACTAGGCATTCCGTTGATTACTACCGTACATGGCTCTGATTTAGAAATCCCCTTGTGTAAGGGGGAATTGAACTTGGTAAAAAGAAGGATTTTCCAGTCGGATAGAGTTGTTACTATTAGTCAGAAGCTAGAAAAAAAAATCCACAAATCATTTCCGCAGGCATATGTTTCAACGATATTAAATGGATGTAATGTTGAGTATTATAAAAAAAATGAGAAGATAAAAAATAGTATCCTTTTTGTCGGGAATCTTATAAAACAAAAAAATGTAGATGTTGTAATAAAAACTCTATATTTATATAGAAAAAAAAATAAAAATGCAATCCTAACGATAATTGGTGATGGACCGGAAAAGGAATCACTAAAAAAACTATGTTATAAGTTTAGAATAGATAATACCGTTATATTTACTGGACATTTGAGTAATAGTGAAGTGATTGAGCATATGTCAAGATCCGAATACTTTATTATGCCAAGTGTAAATGAGGGATTTGGTATAGTATATATTGAGGCAATGGCGTGTGGTTGTGTTACGATTGGGACAAAAGGGGAGGGAATAGACGGGTTTATAATAGATGGAGAAAATGGTATTTTGTGTTGCCCTAATGAAAAAGAGATAGTTGATAGATTAATTCAGTGTGAAGAGGATAGCAAATTAAAGGAACGGATAATGTGGAGTGGAATAGATAGTGCAAAAGAATTGACTTGGCAAAGAAATGCAAAAGAAAACATAGCTATATTTAATAAAGTTTTAAATGGGTAAAAAATAGATGAATCATATGTCATTAAGAATTAGTAGTATAAAAATAAAAAAAATAATTGTTATTTTGCTGAATTTAATGGCTTTTTCTGTTCCTATGGGGGCTAGTGTACTATCTTTTGATGTGAGAGTTGCGAGGTTGTCATTTTTTCGTCTTCTGTTTCTTATAGTGGTCTTTTTTTATATTTTGTCTCAAAAAATAAAGCCGGGTATTGTTTTGTACAACAAAAAAAACAATGTTTCAGTAATATTTTTTATGTTTTGGTTTTTATGGGCATGTATAAGTATTGCTTGGGGATTTGATATCGTTGGTCATATGAGGATTTTGTTTTTTTTAGCAGAAGCACTGGCACTGATTATTGTTGTTGAAAATGTGTGTGAACAAAATGAATTAAAAAATTTATTACGTTCATTTAACCTCGGGATTCTAGTGCAAGCAATAATCGGTTTATATGAGTATGTAACTACAGATTATGGTTTTATAGAACCTTCGACTTTACTTTTTTTTAAATCTCGGGGTTATCGTTATCCAATAGCTATGATGTATAATTCAAATGATTTTTCAACAGCAATGTATCTAGGAGTAATGATTTCTTTTTACTGTTTTAATGATGTGAATAGAAAAACTATTTACAGATTTTTTTATTTAGGATGTATGATTCTATACATTTTTTTGATATTAGTAGGGGGATCACGTGCGGTTCAGATTGGAGTGTTTTGTGCATTTTTATTTATGTTCACTATGATGAATGGAAAAAAATATGGGATAACTATAACAGCTTGTTGTTTGGGACTGTTATTTCTCCCAAATGTTAGAAATTTGATTATGTCGCATATCAATGTTGATTATTATCATACGAGAGGTGAATCATTTGAAACAAGATATAACTTGATAAGAAATGGCTTTTTGTTTTTAGAAAAAACGATTGGAATTGGTGTTGGAAATGGACAAGTAGAATATTGGATGCGAAATTATGCTTTATATCCTGTTAAGAATGTTGAAAATATGCATAATTATTGGATGGAAATATTGGTTGAGTATGGAGTTGTAGTTTTTGGGGGTTATATTATTTTTTATTTAAAAATGATAATTGATTTTTGTAAGGAATATGCGAGAAAAAAAAAGAAGGAATATGGAATACAAATGCTTGGATTAGCGGGAACGTTGGTTGGTTTTGTTTTATCAAGTATTAGTTCTAGCTCAAATATTAGCAAGGAATATATCTGGTTATTTTTCGCGATTTGTATTGCTATACAAAAAAATCTAATTGGACAAAATGTAGAAAAGTGTAATGGACAAAGTAAAATCAAAACTAAGGGAATTTATCAAGAATCTCTGTAAAAAGGGTTTTTTTTCAGTTTTTTTGTCAAGCGCTGTAGGAAAGATTGTCACCTTTATTGGGGGTATGATTATTGTAAGGGTGATGAGTAAAGAGGCCTACGGAGAGTTTACTTATATTATAAATTGCCTGGGGGTATTGACCATTTGTAATGATTTGGGTTGTTCCCAAGCAACGATGCAATTTTGCAGTGAGTTTTACGATGACAAAGAAAAATATAAAGAAATGTTTACATTTGGCTTAAAGAGTGGATTGACATTTGTTTTATTTTCGGTGGTAGTAGTTTTTTTCTCACCATTGTTTTATCCGTATAACAGTATCGAAACGGCGTATCGTGTTCGTTTTCTTTCATTATTTCCATTGATTACTACCGTTAACTCTTTTTTAGTTGCAAATTTGCGTTGTTCCTTTCAAACAAAGAAGTATGCCTTAGCCAATTTGTTTTCTTCTGTTATAAATTATGTAATTATTCTTCCACTGGCATATTTTTACGGACTTAGTGGTGCCGTGATAAGTAAGTATATTATAGCCATTGCAGAATTGCTGTTTTTATTGCTATTGTCAAAAGCCAATATTCAAATTGATTTAAAAAAAAATGGTTTGTTGACAAATGCGGAAAAAAGGGATTTTATTCGATTAGCATTTTCATCACAGCTCAGTTCAGGAATAAGTCAAATCATGGTGCTAATGGATATCTTTGTTATGGGATTAGTGATAAAAGACACTTCAGCCATATCATCGTATAAAGTTGGAACGATTATTCCTACGGCATTAGAGTTTATACCACAATCAGTTATGATCATGGCTGTTCCATACTTTGCTAAATATAGAAATGATAAGCGCTGGATCTGGAAAAACACTAAAAGGGTAATATTATATGGTATAATATTGTATTTGATGGCATATGGTTTTTTCTTTGTCTTTGGACCGTTTACCATTAGATTGCTGTTTGGAGAAAAATATGATGACTCATTGTTATGCTTAAGAATACTATTAGTTGGTTTTTATTTTACATCAGCGCTTAGGATACCTATAAGCAACATCGTATATACACAAAGAAAAGTGTATATCAATATAATAATGTCGTTTTGTGGTGGAATTATAAATTGTATATTAGACTATGTTATGATTATTAAATGGGGGGCGACTGGTGTTGCTATTGCAACTACCGTTACACAGACGTTGATCGCTGTTTTTTATTTTGTCTATTTGATGTGTTTATTTAGGGAACAGAAAAATGAATTGTAAAAAAATCTTAATAATATCACCTGCGTTCGCTCCATGTACGTTGGTGGGCGCTGCTCGAATGACAAGTTTGGTAGATTACCTGATTAAGAAGAACTATAAAGTTACTGTGGTGTGTTATGGACGATGGATGTTTAAGGGAAACTTGTGGACAAGGAAAATCCCTAGTGGCGCAAAGATTATTGAGATAAGTGAGACAAAAAAAATTCGATTTAGTCTCTTTATGGGGGTTATTAGTGAACTTATTCATGAAAAATATGATGTTTGTATAACATCTATGGGGCCTTTTTATGGACAGTTGTTTATGTGGTTTATATCGGCTTTGTTTAATCTTCCTTATATTCTAGACTATAGGGATCTTTGGTTCGAAGATGGTGATATGAAGAAAAATGTACATGATTTATTGGTGAGAGGGATTGAAAAATTAAGTATAAAGCATTCATCTGCTGTTGTTTTTGTTACAGAGGGAAATCTGGAAATAATGAAATCAAGAGTAAAAAAGTATTCATCAAAAATGTATACCATATATAATGGATGTGAGAATATGGAAGGGTTCCAGAATGTAAGAAAACAACAGGAAGGTTATTGTATATGTTGCGTTGGAAAGTATTTGTATTATGATAAGAATGCTGCGGTTGCTCTGTTAGAGTCAATAAATTGTCTGAGAAAACAAGGTGTAAACATAAGATTATTCCACATAGGCGAAGAAAGTGATAGTGCAGCTGATATTTTGCGAGAGTATAATTTGGACACAGATTGTTATTGCTTTTTGGGAGAAAAATCATATGAGGATTCAATGAGTATTTTGTCTGGAATGGATGCGGCGGTAATAATTTATAGACATGAGACAGGGCTTGGCACGAAAGTGTTTGATTATATTGGCTTAAACAAACCTATCATTTATGTGGGCAAGGTCCCATCCGAGTTATCCAGATTTATTACACAGTTTGAAAATTACATAATAGATGATTCGGTCGAAAGCCTTACTGACAAGCTTGGAGATTTTGTATCGAATAATGTAATTAAACTGAATAGAGAAGTAGAGAATTTTTATACACGAGATTGTCAAAACAAAGAATATGAAGTGTTGATAGACGATGTTATACAGAGGGGGAAATCTAAGTGAAAGCAATAAGTGATTTTATTAAAAAAAACATAGGATTGTTATTCTATTTTGTTGTGATGTTTTGTGTGGGAATGCTAGATAATCATAAATCGTATAAGAGTCATATGCTTTTTTATGTAATTGTTTTGTTATGGACTTTAGTTATATTCTTTTTGAAAACAGTTATGAAAGATAATTGGATTAAAATTGGAATTATTTCTATAGTTTTTTTGGTATCATTTATTATGATTATGATAGGTTCGAGACATTATTTTAAGACTTATAAGCTTTTTGGCAATGTTGTTCCGGACAAGACCACTACACTACTTCAACGTGCACTTGATGTCGATGATACAGGGGTTCAAAATAGTACATTTAATATTTATTATTTTCGAGATAAAACGGTGGTATGTAAGGACAAGGAAACAAGTGGACTATTTTATGACAATGTTGCGAGCAAATATTATTCCGAGAGCTATTACAATTATGATATTGTTATAGAGGATGAATTTGATTCTGAAAGGATGATAAGTAATACAGTTGGGATATCCACTAAATATATGGATAATTATGGTAATGTATATGTTGTTGATGATGGATTATTATCTTCAAATAGGATAATGTGTTGTCAGTTGGAAGATGGTCTACTATTTTGTTCAGATGTATTATATTTCCAAGGTGAGGAAAGGGGGACCGAGGGGGTTGTTTCTTCAAATGTGAGTGCAGTTAATCAATTGGCAAGTTATACACCAAACCTTGGCGGTTTTAGTTATACGATGATTGTTCAATTTTTATCGGTAACCTTTTTTCTCATAATTGGACTAATTGTGAGTATTGCTTTGTGGAATAAACTTGGTGGTTGGTTGGTTGGGATGATATCTATTCCGATAGGTGTAATAATTTGGGCATTGTTTGGAACAATAATGGTTGCAATACGAATCCCCTATAATTTAGTTTCCCAAGGTATAGTTTTGACCGTAGTGCTATCTTTTTTGATTTATAAAAAAAGGGAAGTATTTTTTTCGTTTAATTACAGAGCCTTGTTTTATCCATTGTTTGTTATAATAGGAGCATTGTTGTATTTTTCTGTAACTTGTCACACAACGACATCATACGATTCAATAAAAAAATTACAATTTGCGTTTATGTTGGCAATAGATAATAAACCCTATACACTATTTACGAATATAGCTATATTTGGCCTAATAGAGCCTTTTGTTCACTCGTTAGGATTTATGTTGGGGGGAGATTATATATACACTATATACCCAATGTTTTATATTCTGTCCCTGGGAATTATAATCGGTTCGCTCTATAGAGTGTGCGAGAATAATAATATAAATATTGTTTTAATAACTAAAAATAAATTTATAGTGTTGGCTTGTGTTTTTGCAATGGGAATTCTGATAACAAATTGTGATTTTCGATATGCAAAGTATTATGTTATGTCGCATATTATGGTATCTGTTTTTGTGTTGTTATTAATATTGTTCCTATATTATTATAAGAGGGAAGGACTTGAGTATTATGAATGCGGAATATATCTAATGACAAGTGCAATTATTATAACTAGGACGGAAGGAATATTATATATTTTGTTTTTTATTACAATGATAGGGGGGTATTTATACGATAGCAGCTATATTAGGTGTGGTATTACTACGTGTTTAATATGTGGTATTTGGACAATTATGCAATTGCTTTTATATAACGGCAATGATGGTGAAGGTTTTTTCTTTTCACCACAAAAAGCAATTATTTTGACTGCGGGAATTACAGTGACGGTTGTATTTTTATTGTTAAGACAAAAGAAGATTATGTATTTTTTAAACAAGTTAAATTATGCTATTATTTACCTGATTGGATTGCTTGTAGTGATATGTGTTGTTTCTAGGATGGTTGGAGAAATGGGGGCTGTTAATTTTAGTGTTTATATTGGTCATTTATCAAGCTTTATTGAAGATGCGGCTAATTTGGGATATTTATGGTCATTCGTATTCTTTTCGGTGCCATTTTTATTGAGTTTACAAAGAAAATCAGCTGATTTATCAGTTGGAATAATTTTAGGGTATTTGGGGTTGGTGTTTTTGATTTTTCTTTTCAGAAAAGAGTTACCCATCAGAGAAGGATTTGGTGATTCTGGAAGACGAGTTTTGGTTCATATAATGCCGGTAACAATCTTCATTATTTTGGCTAATATGATAGAAGCACTAAGTTATTTAAATAAAAAAGAAAGAGGTAAAGAAAATGCTTAAAGAAAAGTATCAAAGAGCAATGGTTACAGGAGGCGCTGGATTTATTGGCAGTCATATTGTAGAGGAATGCTTGGCACAGGGGTTGGAGGTCATTAGTATTGATAATTATTATGCAGGAAAACATGAAAATTTGGCTGAGTTAAAGGAAAAATATGGAAATAAACTTAAAGAAGTGGAATGTGATGTTACGGATTATAATAATCTGAAAAAAAATATGGATGGAGTTGATTTAATTTTTCATGAGGCGGCATCAAAAAAGACGATTTGTTTAAATGATCCTAGAAAAGATTTAGCCATAAATGCAGGTGGGACATTTAATATACTTGAACTTGCAAGAGATTTAGGCGTTAAGAGAATAGTACATGCCTCTACAGGATCGGTTTATGGTGAGGCAAGGTATTTTCCGCAAGATGAGGAGCATCCCTTAAATCCAACTTCATATTATGGTGTTAGTAAGCTTGCTGGCGAGAAGTATGTGCGTGCATTTACAGATTTGTATGGTCTTAACTGTACGATGCTCAGATATTTTCATGTTTACGGCCCTAGACAGGAGATGTCAGATGTGGGAGGGGTTGTATCTATTTTCGGGAGGAGAGTATTAAATGGTGAGTCGCCGATTATACATGGAGATGGTACCCAGGAAAGAAGTTTTACTTATGTTAAGGATATTGTTGGAATTAATATGCTTGTAGCAGACCATGAGGATATTTCTGGAGAGGTTTATAACTGTGCTTCTGGAATAAGTGTTACAGTTGAAGAACTGGCTAATGATATAAAGAAGATGCTCGGACGAGAAGATTTGGAAAATATTAAGGACGAATGGACTGTTGGAGATATTAAGCATTTTGATATTTCAAATGAAAAAATCAGAAAGCTTGGATATGAATTTAAAACCCCTTTTGATGAGGGATTAAAGGAAACTATTGAATGGCTAAGGGGGTATCTGAAAAAATGATTTCAGATAAAAAGATTGGTGTAGTAGTGCCTGCCTACAATGAGGGAAAGCTTATAAATAAAACATTAGAAACAATGCCGTGTTTTGTGGATACTATTATTGTTGTTAATGATGGTAGTAAAGATGATACTCGGCAAAGGATTTTGGAGTGTCAGACAAAAGATAATAGGGTGCTTCTCTATGATCATGAAGTGAATAAGGGACTAGGGCAGTCTCTGATAGATGGATATAAAAAAGCAGAGGAGATGAAGATAGATGTAATAGCTATTATGGCAGGAGATGCACAGATGGATCCTGATGATTTAGAAGGTGTTGTTATGCCGATAGTGGAGGAGAAAACTGACTATGTTAAAGGATG
>AUXO011085323.1_pt1 | contig 12746 bp, 18 predicted proteins | sample 768731 | NCBI WGS metagenome assembly AUXO01 (sample SAMN02715735, study PRJNA202380) | gut metagenome | biome: sheep rumen | host: Ovis aries | place: New Zealand: Palmerston North | reverse complement strand
TGCAGGGTATGATGTGAAGATTAAGAACGACAGCGAGCAACAAACGACAAACAATTTCTTGCTCATTGACAACGAATCGACCCTGAAGAAACTAAAAAACTTAGGATTTAACAACAAATAATGCTCTTTTGGTTGACAAATTATGGTCATATATAGTATAATAGATACACAAAGGAGTAGATAATGAAAGTAAAAGAAGGATACCTTGATATTGTTGGGCTATCTAGGGAACTGGGTGTCAGCGAGACAACGATTCGAAGGCACATAAAACGAGGGATGCCTTGTTACAGATTCGGAGAGCGAAAGTTTATTTTCGATTTGCAAGAGTGCACTGACTGGTTAATCAGGAGAAATTAAAAAAGATGGGTGTCAGCAGAATGGTTTTAGGGCTGATATGTTCGTAGGGGAAAGGCGGACGCACGAATAAAAACTTGAAATAACCTCTTTTTTTGTAAGTCATTACGCAAGTTAAAAAACATACATTCCCTGAGAGTTTGCAAGTTCTCTCTGTGTGGGAGCAGGCTCTGGTAGAGAGTTTCCCATCGGTGCAATCCCGACTGCTCCCCGTTTCCAAAATTGTCAAATTGAAGATTTTTGACCTCACCTTATTTTTTTCTTCAATTTTGACGGTTTCCTCTTATATGCCACTGGATATACTCCTCCAGTGGTTTTTTCATTGCATAAAAAAAGAGTGGACTTGCCACTCCCAAAAAACTCAAAATAGTGATACAATTCACCTTTTCTCATTTTTTCTAGGCTGTATCTCCTGCTATTTATCTTGCTTTTGTAATTGTAATCAAAGATTTCATAAGTCCCTCCCGAATTACAATAATTATAATAACATAACTTTTTCCTTTTGTCAACTATTATTTAACGACCCAGAAAATATCTACAACTTCAGGTGTGCAATCCCAAATATCATAGACCTTGCCGAACGCACTCATAGTCAAGTGCCCATCTGTTCTCATAAGAACTATATCATCTTGAAATTCCATTGAAATTTCTTCTACAGTTTCTCCGTTGGAGTATTGTCTAGTTAGACCTAAAACATCTTCGAGGAAATGTTGGTAACAGCAGACACACAATTCATCACATTCATATAGTTCGCTCACGAGTTTCAGTTTGTCAGCAATTACATAATATGGGATTCCAGTTGCAGTGTTTATCGCCCTATAAACGCAGTCTCCCTCAATTTCATTTAGTGGGTTCGCATTATAGAACTCAAAATTATCCATTAGCCCTCTTGTTCAACTATTGCTTTATAGTATAAATAGGCTTTTTCTTCTGGCTCTCCGTCAAAATCTTCATCGCAAAGGAATGCTTTTGCAAGTTTTACATACATTGGAAGGTCTGCGTTGAGGACCATTCCGTAGTCGCTTGCCATCATATTCGTTACAGCAGTCAAAAGTTCAGGGGAAAACTCATCGAAACGGATTCCCATTTGCTGTGCAAGAGGCATTATTTGTTCCTGAGTATATTTCCCACGAGATTTCTGAAGTTTCTTATTCCAATCTCTGATTTCTTTTTTAGAGAGTTTGAAATCATCTTCTGCATAATCTCTATAGTCTCTGTAGTCAGCATAATCTCTGTAATCTCTTCCATCTCTACCATCTTCGGTATTATAGTCGAAATAGCCATATCTACGAGCATAATCTCTCATATCCATATCGTGAGCATAGCCATAATCTGAACCAGATTGTCTATCTGATTGAGAATAATTTCCATCTCTCGCATAATCGGATTGGTCATATGCCCTATCATAACGTCTGCGAGAATATTCTCTGCCACGAGCACTGTCGCCCATTCCTGCATAGTCACGGTCTCTCCTGCTACTTGAAACATATCCACCTCTGCTTCCGTAAGGGTTTCTTCTATCTCTCATGCTTCTTCTTGAGAGCATATCTCTCATATCTGAATGTCTCATAAGTTACCTCCTTATAAAACCTTAACTATATCAAGAACTACATTAGTGAAGGTTGCTCCTACACCTGTGTTTTCGAGAGTTAAAGTTTGAGCGAGTGTGTTGTTGTATCCAAGCACTTCGCTGTTATTCACTAAAATAAACTTGTCAATTACGAAAGTTCTAAATTCAGTGTCTGGAGTTGTAATTGTTTGAGTTGATATTGCTCCTGGAACTGGAAGTCCATTAGAGAATAATTGAACTGTAACATCACCTGCTTCAGTTCCTGTTCCAACGAGTGTGGCTGTTACTTTGTAAACACCACTCCATTGAAGAGTTACTCCAGTGCTTGTGTTATCAAACACTTTAGTCCCACATCTGTTTTTTCTACAGTATCTACGATAAACGTCTCCGATAGCAATTACACTATCAGTAAGAACTGTTTGGCTTGCTATATCCTGTATTCCTATCAAGAAATCACTATCATTTAATACATTATTGTTATTGTCGTTTAGTATTGGCATTTTTTACTCCTTTTATTGAAAAAAGCGTAGAGGTATATCCCCTACGCAATTTCTTTTATTTTTGAGGATATTTTAATCTCCTATATATTGATAATTAGTCAAATTATTGAATGTTTGAGCATCCACACCCACCGTTGCAAGTAAAGATTGGAACTCTACCATAAACAGGTGTTGATGGAACAGGACAGTTAGATAATCTGTTATAAAGAGCATCTACTTCTGCTGTTTGTCCAGCAAGGATTTGAGCTGTTTGAGCCGTTTGACTTGCTCTGAGGTCAGCCATATTTAATTGAGTTCTAAGGTTAGCGATTACTTCGTTCTTAGCATCAATTTCCTGTTGACACAATTTGTCAAGGATTGCTTGTGTGTTTCTTGTGTTGCTTTCAATAACATCTCTAATTCCGTCATTTACAGCAGCTCTGTCAGCACACGCTTCTGTTGCTATTGTGTATCTAAGGTCAGCTGTAGCAAGTCTGTTTTCGCAGCAGCATCCTTGAAGTGAACTGTTTACGCCATTGATTGCCTGCAAAAGGCTTGTTGTTGAGTTACATCTTGCAACTTCTGCGTTAGCGAATCCGTTAGCGATTGCAGTTTGTAAGTTGTCAATTCCGTTGTTGAGTGCAAGGTTGTCGAAACCTCTGTTAGTGTTAGCATTTATGTCATACAACATATTGTTTCCACCTAAGCCGTTTCCCCCCCAGTTGCCATTTCCTCCCCAACCAAAAATCATAGCAAACAAAAGAATTGCCCAGATTCCGTCAGAGCCGAAGAAGCCACCACCGAATCCACCGTTACCATACATTGGGTATGGATAACTATTTCCTCCAACATTGATTGGAGAGTCTGATTCAATATACATAATTTTTTCTCCTTTTAATAAAATTTATATCCAATTCACCTAGTCGACATTAGTAAACGAGATACCTAAAGTTGTGAGAGCCTAAAATTTCATCCCTCTTTGCTTCATTGCATTTATCATAGGATTTAAGTCTATATTTTTTTGCTTTGCAAATTGTCTAGTAAACTGCTCCATTGACATCCCACTTTGCTTTTGTTGGTTAAGAATTGCGTTTATCTGTGGGTTTTGTGCCATCATATTCTGCATCATTTGCTGTGGGTTTCCACTAGACATCATTTGCATTAAAATTTGCATTGGGTTCCCATTCATTTCACACCTACCTCTTAATTACTTTCTTAATAATCTCTATCTCTTTAAGCAACTTCTCATAAAGTTCGCTCAATTCAGCAAGTTTTATGTTCACTTGCTTTTCAAGAGACTTGAGTGTTAATGTCTTTTCTTCAATTTCATTCTCCATCTTTACCTCCCATGCCATTCATAATGTCATTTATCTTTATCTTTTTCTCAAGCACGTTTAATCTATCGTAAATGTCCTTTGAAAGCGATGTTATTGCATCTGATTTTATAAAATCTGCCAAGTCCTCCTGCTTAACATAGCCAGACATATCGATTTCGGGTTGTTTATTGCCCAAATTTGAAGTGTTTTCATTATTCTCGATAACTTCTTCAAACCTAAATATTTTTGTTCTAGATTGCCCCATTTGGTCTGCAGACTTCAAATAAGCAATTCCGTTATCTTTATCGATAAGCATTTCTTTTGTGTTTGGCATAACAATATAAGCCTTTGCTTCACTTTCATTTACGAACTTCACTGACTGAATTGGAGGTTCCATTTGCTGAATAGGTTGCTGGAATTGTGGATAAGTTTGTTGGTAGAATGGGTTATATCCATATCTTGCCCCCAAAGAATACTGTGAGTTATACATCTTTTTTCTCCTTTCTTGTTATTAAATTCTTTTTAGATAATAATATTAGAGTATCCAACTTTGACAAAACCAAAGTCAAAGCAAACTCCAGCCCTTCCAAATGCTGTAAAATTTCTTTGTCCTTAAACATTAAAAAAACCTCCCAAAATAGTGTTGAGAGGCAAGAGGTGTGGTGTTATTGAGTGTGAAGGGCTGCACCACTACCTTCCTGCCTTTCACGTTATCTATTATATGAAAAAAAAGACACAAAGTCTCCTAAACTTCGTGTCATAAAAGTATCATTGTTGTAATTTATTTATTATTTGTTTCCTTTTTCTCTTGGTTTGGCTCTCGCTGTAGCGAATTGTCTCATAAAGTTCCCTGCCCTTCAACCGTTCAATGACGATTAAATATGCAATTTTACAATCTTCTTCGCTTAACCCACAATTTCGACAATGCTCATAGAGTTCATCTTCGTTCATTGCCCAAATGTCTTTGTGATTTATTTTCTCGACCAAAGATTCGATTTCTCTCTGTAACTCCTTATTTTTGACAATAACACGTCTTTTCTCGTGGCTCTCAATGGCTACAAGGTAGAGAATCGCACTGCACAGCACAGCCACCCCAATACTGCCCAAAAGGCTATATTCGATAGGGAACAGCCAAATAATTATAACACCAGAACACAGCATTGTCCGTGTCCACATTTTACACTTTTTCCAACTATCACTATGATAGGTGTCGCTAAAGCAAATTCGAATAAACCAGAAAGGGACATAAAAAACAAGACATTCAAATAATCCATATACCAACCTCTGCCAAGCGAGCGTCTTAATCAGGCACAAGCCCAAGTATAAGATGGTCGGTATTAGATAACTTACAATGTCTTGCCTTATAAAAAACCAATTTTCCTTGATTTTACTCATCTTTTATGCTAGCCAACTCTTCGTCAATCTTTGAGATTTCTTTCAAAAGTTTTTCTTTCTTTGCTTCGAGTTTGGCTTTTTTGCTTGCAATGTTAATTGGATAAAACATAGTAACCTCCTTATCTTTTAATTTATCTATTAAAAAGTTCACACTTAACATCAACAATATCAAACCTATATATAATTCAAATTGTATTAAAAAGTTAGCAGATGCGTAAACTATCATTTGTGTCGCTGGAATCAGTGAAGCCAGCAAGGCACTCCAATAGTTCAACCCTAGATATGCAAAATATAATAGTATTTGGACTGCAATAGTTATGATACAGCTTGTCAAATCAATATGCGAAAATATTCTGTTCTTGGCATCAGTAGTGAAATTTATCGCTAAAGGAACACCTATGAATAATAACACATCTATTACAAATTGATACTGGATTGGAACAAAAACTAAGCATTTTAACGTGGTTACACCGATTGATGATAACCCTAATATAAGATAATGATACCATTTTTTGCTATAACATTTTCTTGTTAAAGTAAAAGATAAACAGTATTGAGCAATAAAGACGATTATGGAATAGTAAATAATCTGCAACCACTTGGAGTTGTCGATTGCCTCGAAAATGCCCCAGTTGAGAGCCTTCTCGAAGATAAACACCCCACACATCTTTAATGTTCCTTGAAGAATAAAAGCAATTAAAAAGCAACTTAATATAGCAATAGGGACTCGCTTGTTATCTTTTTGCATAACACACTCCCTTATTGTTTATTTGGATTACTCTTTATCTCTTTTAACTTCTGTTCCGTGAGTTGCTCAAGTTCTGCCTTTTGTTTTGCTTCAAGTTCAGCCTTAGCCTGCTTAGCAGCCTTTTCCTTGAGTTCGTTTTCGACCTTAGCCCTTTCCTCAAGAGCCTTTGCCTGAGCAAAAAGGTTCTGTGCAACCTTAGTAAGTTGTTCTTGTTTATCTTTTTCTAGTTTTTTTGCAGAAATTCTAAGGGAATATTCCACCCATTTTTCAGCCCCTAATAAATAAACGCCAACAGCACTAATAAGCCCAGACGCAGCAGTCAAGAGGATATGTGCCCACATTGGAACTCCTGCCCAGTATGCAGCCACAACAAACCAGCAAGCACCTGCGACAACGCCACAAGCAATTAAGCCCATTAAAATTGAAAATTTGTTTGCTTTAAGCCATTTAGCCATTTTTGTATTTCCCCTTTTAATTCTCGTTGTAATGTAGAGTAAGCAGACCGAGAATACTCTGCGAACCCACGATTGTTTTAGGAATATGCCAAGTGTTTTTGCCAGCCTTTCAGCCTTTATGACCTGCACCGTTCTCCCTGCGATTATCACACCCGTCAAGGCACTGACCACAACGGAAGCGAGTAACAGCGAGGAATACAAAATGCAAATCAACCCACAAAGCACATCCAAAACTGATAAGACGATTGACACCCAGTTGTAGACACTTCGGTCTCTTTCCAGTTTGTCAAGCATTCTTTCTAATTTTTCTTGTTTAGCCTCATTAATCATAGCAGACCTCTGATTATTCTTGAAAGTATTCTGCTACTTCTGCGTTTTCGATTTCTTCGGCTACAACTTCTTCTGTATTTTCTTCTGCACATTCAGCCTCTTCAGTTGCGACTTCTTCTTCAACAACTGGTTCAACTTCTTCATCTGGAACTTCAATTTCTTCAGTTACAGATATAACTCCGAGAACGTTATCAATTTTTCTTGCTTTTTCAGCGAAATCTGCTTCAACTTTTGCGAGTGCAAGTTCTTTTGCGAGCTCTTTTTCATCGTTGAGTTTAAGTTTCATTTCACTAACTTCGTCAAATTGTTTTTCAAAGCCCTCGAGTGCTTTTACAACAGTTTTAATCATTGATGAACTCCCTCCTTTTAATAGATTTTATTATTACTCAGGGGTGTTTTCCCTAAGGAATAACCTTAAATTATGTGGCAGCAAGCCAAAACGGTCAATGATATTCCTGTAAGAACAGCCAATATCAATAAAATCCAGAAAATAGTCTTGATTTTTGGCTTCACTCCGTTGTCTGTTTGCTCATATCTAACAATTATTCCATCAATGTTGTTAATTACTATATTAACAAGCCCACAAGGAATACCTATGAGCAACGAAATTGCTATATAAACTGGAGAAAGAATATAAACCATAAGTTTCATAAGCCCTCTTGGCAAGTGTTTGTGAATACCAAAAGTGCTCAAAACTGATTCATACAGGTCTCTCTCAGCCTTTTGTAGGTCCGTCTCTGCTTTTATAGCCTGCTCTTTTGCGTTTGTCGCCTTTGTTTCAGCCTTGTTTACGAGTTCCTCAGCCTTTTTGTTAGTCAACTCAGTCTTTACAACATCACTGCTAATCGCCTGAGAAATCGTCATAGCACCGACAACATCCTCTGCCTGCTCAGAAACTGACTTGTTTCCGTCTAAACTAATCTTTACATCGCTCAATGAAACTTCGTTTATCGATTTCTTCTCGATTGGAATAAGTTCACTCTTTGCCTTTATCTCTGCCATCTCGCTTTCGATTTCGGCAGATTCCTTCTCGAGTTTCTTTTGACGAACGTTTCTTTCAAGCTCATCAAGTTCTTCGTTGGTCATCTCGTGTCCTCCTTATATATTATATTATTTAACAACCAAATAGTAAACCATTTTTTCAAAATTTTTTGAAAATTTTTAAAATTTATTGGTCGAATTGCAACAAAATCTCTAATTCTTGTATTCTTTTCATATTGGCTTCTGCCTCAATGTATAGTTTATTCAATTCATCTTCTGGGTTTTTGTTGTCATCAGAAAGTTTTTAATATAAAATTATCCAATATAATACACCTTTACCGACCCACCTGAAGGAAGACTCGTTACACTCCCTTGTTTATAATTAAAATCCATATATGTTTGTTCCGTAGGCAGTCCTGTCCCCGTTTTACCAATATAAACGTAGTTTTGATAAGCACGAATTGATACTACATTAGAAGAATTTTTTGATATTCTATATTCTAAAGAAATTTGATTATCGTCTTGTCTCGATAAAGTAAAAACATATGTCTTATTGCCTGTAACTGGGGCAATAATGCAAGATAAATAGGCATATGATGTATCAAATGGTCCGAAAGTGGTACTTGAATCCGTATTTGCAGTATAAGACACCGTTCCATTGGAAGAAATTCTAAATTTCCCCCCTGCAAAATTAGTTGATGTCAATTTGGGGAATTCAATATATAAGCACTGGTTTTTATTAGTATCTAAAAATGTGTATAAATCATCTAAAGTAGAGCAAGTTCTAGTCTTTATTTTACTAGGAGATTTAATATCACTATATAAAGCCAAAGTAGACCAAGAACCTCCTGTGGAATAATAAGGTCTTGTTGAAGAACCAAATAAAGATAGAAAAGCATTTTCACTTCCAACATTAACTACTTCGTCGGTGCTATCATATCCAAAAATAGCACTAGAATTGCCACCAATACTAGTCTTTATCATTGCATCATTAGGTAAAACTAACGAATCTGATTGATTTGCCAAAGTCAAAGTGCTAGTTAAAGTTCCGCCAGCCATTCCATTTACAGAAGTTGGAATATCACTTACATCAGCCTTATTATTCCACTCAGTTGTCGTTGGAAGTTTATATCCACTAGCAACACTTATTGTTGTATTAAGAGAACTTGTTTGTGCAGTGCTAGTGCTTGATGATAACCCTGTCCCTGCTTGAACTCTTACACTTGTAACAGTTCCTGTATTTGTTGTATATGCAGTAGAATCTAAACTTGCAACACCATTTGTTAATTTAACTAACCCAGTAGATGAGTTTGACAACCCTGAAATAGATGTCAATTTCGTATCCCCTGCTTGTTTTCCATTCCAAGTAGATTTTTCTGTGCTTGTTACAAATTTATTGGTTGTATTCGTATCACTAATATCATCTGCATCAAGAACCACCGTTCCTGTTGCTCCATTTACACTAGCAACTGCATTTGGCTCTGCTCCATCAGCCACATTCAAAGCTGTAAGCATTTCCGTCTTTGTGATATTGTCAACCAAGTCAACACCTGCAATAGTCCTTGATGTTGGAACATAGTTTGACAAATCAACCTTTTGCGTTTCAAGTTGTGCTAGTTTATAATATCCCACTTGTTGTCCTGTGCTTGTTCCTGTCGCGGTGATAAACGCAGCGTCAGTCGTGTAAGTATATGTCGAACTTGAATTCTCAACACTGAGTATCCATAAGTCAGGAACTTCCAATGTCTGAACAAAGAAACTTTGCCCAACTTTATAAGCAGTCGAGCTCGCACTGTTTATTTCTGTAATAAGAGCCGAATAACTTGCAAACCCTTTTGCTTGGTTCGCCCCCTTTGCAACTGCATCAACTTCGTTAATTGCTCCCACAATAGACTTATCTGTTGTGTTAAGTCCTGAATTGTTTGAAGCATCTTGTTTGCCATTCCAATTCGTTTTGTCGCTTGCTGTTACAAACTTATTAGTTGTGCTGGCATCATCAACATAATCAGCATCTAATTTATGAGTAGAATCGATTACATCTTGTTTTGTTTGGAAAGCGTCATAAACGCATTTCGCACTTGGATATTCTTCATCTGTGCTAGCATTGGACAGACTTGTAACTTTGTTTGTAGTTCGCTCTAATTCAACCCAATCTCCCCAAGCTCCTGCCCGATAAATTCTAGTATAAACTTTTGTCTTATAATGAGAAGAAGAGCCATCTCTACAAGAAAAGATTAAAGTCGCACTATTAATTTTAGTTTTAAATACTTCCAAAACACCATTAGTAGTGTTTTCTGGTCTAAAATTTGAAGGTGGGTCAACCAGTACAAAAATGCCATTCTTTTTTGTTTTGGTCATAAAGTCATCTAAAGTACTATTTTGGTCTATTCCTACTATATTGTTTATAGAATAATTTACACTTATAGAATCTTCCAACTCATTAAATTTTGTTTCAAGACCATATATACTAGACATAGGAATATAAGCAGGAACAAAATTTCCATTTACTTTTACCTTTGGTTTATAAATATATTTATTAAAACTCATTATTTATTTTCCTCCTCTATTCCAATGGCTCCAAATCAAATATAACTGTTGCTTCTGTTGTGTTATTTATATAATTCCAATAATCTCCAAAAGCCTGTTTAGCTGTAGTTGAATTTAAATTATTTAAGGCATGGATTTCAAAAGAACTAGGGTCTGTAATCCCATTTACCCATCTTTTATTAACAGTATTTGCTTTATTTTCAGAACTGCTTGCGTATACATATAATCTTTGTAAATTTGGATTACCCGCCAATATCATCGACCCAATATTAGTAACATCATATCCTATTTGAAATTCTTCTAAGTCATTAGAAGAAAAAGCATTGTTCCCTATATAAGTTAAAGCTCCAGAACCTACTACTTCAGTTAATCCTATTCCTGAAAAACTATAATTTCCCACTTTTCTTAATGTTTGAGGTAAATAAACAGAAGTCGAATTAAGTTTACAATTATAAAAGGCATAATTACCTACTTCCTGTAATCCATCCGTTAAGTCTATAACAGATAAATTAGTACATCCTGAAAACGCATAGTTTCCTATTTTGGTTATATTGTTGGTAATATTTACTTTATTTAGGGTTTTACAATTAAAAAAACAATAATTTGGTATTTCAGTTTCATTAGAAGGAGTAGTAAATGTATATACGGGATTATTATCAAAATATAAATTATAAGAAACTATTGATGAGCTTGTTTTTTCTATATTTTTCCAAGAATCCCAATCTTTTACATATAAATTTATTCTGTTCCCAGAAATATTCACATTATAAGAATTTAAATTATCGGGTAGCATTATGGACTCTAAGCTCGTAGCACCAGTCGCCCAGTTTCCATTTAAAGCTGTTAAATATTTATCATTTGAAAAATCACATCTAGTCAAATATTTATTGTTAGAAGTTATGTTATTAGAACTTTGTGTATAAGTTTTCCAATATCCATCACTTTTTATTCTTATACGCGTATCATTCTCTACTGTTACAGAAATTGTTTGGTCTCCAGATGTAGTAATAGTTGAAACTAAATCTTCTCCACTATATATTTCTGTTGGCTCAGTATCTTCTTTATTGATTTTTAAATTATAAGTTCCTGGATTAGAAAGATATAATATACTTTCATTCTCCTGCAATTCAAAATCAATACCACCTTGCTTTAGTGTGGATGGAATAACACTGTTCTCTGTTCCCACAAAAACTTCGAGTTCTGGAGAAAACTGAACTTGTGTATCATCTTCTTTTGTAATGGTCAAAGTGTTGTTTGCCACACTGGCTGTCTTTAAGTAATTTGGAATTGCATCTTGTTTTGCATTCCACGTTGACTTTTCGCTCGCGGTAACGAATTTGTTTGTTGATGAAGAGTCATCCACAAAATCTGCGTTTAACTTATTAGAAGCAGTTATGGCATCCTGTTTGCCGTTCCAAGTAGTCTTGTCACTGGCTGTGACGAATTTGTTTACGGCGGAGGAATCGTCAACCAAATCAGCACTTAATTTATTATTGCTTGTAATTTCTGTTTGAAGCCCACTAACAAGGTCTCCAACGGGAACTATGGTTGGCACACTCGTTGTCGATAAAACGAGAACAATTACTTTTGTATAAGTCACACCTTCATAAGTATATGTGTTATAGTATGTCGCACTCGTAACAATACTTTCGAGAGGGAGGTCAATGCTTCTTGACTGCCCCAAATTATTCCCGTCTTGGTCTTTTAACTGAATTGTAACCACATAAGTCGTGCTATTTATGCTCAAATCAATGCTTGCACCATATTTTGTTGAATCAGGCAGAGCATTTACATCACTAGCAGTCACTGGAACGGGTATATTTACGACTTTATTGACTATCTCAAGGTCTGTTCCATTCTTCTGTATTTTGTCGATTTTACCGCCATTTTCAGCCACATACTGCTGTGTTTCTTCTATGGTGTATGCACCAACATCCCCAGCAACTAAAGTAACGGCTCCAGTTTTTCCATTTACACTGTCAACGGTGTTTACCTGAGCCCCTGTTTCAATGGTTGAAAGTTTTTCTTCGGCTGTATCAATAGCACTTTTAACATCAGCGAAGTTTTCGTTGATATTCTTCGACCAGTTGGAAACTGTGTCGCCAAGTTTTATCTTTTCTAAAGAATCCATTGTTAAGCCTCCCCTTCTAGTTTTATTATAGCCGTAACGGGCTCATCGACTTTAAAAGTAACATCTCCAGTAGAATTAACTGTATATGAGACAAATGCGTTCTCATAAACCCCATCGTGATAAACATCAAACTTTATCAAACAAGGGTTAGATAATTTATGAGACTCTTTTTGTATAGTATAAGTGTATTGATTAACATCTTGAACCCAATCATCAGTGTTTACATTGTCGATATAAATGAAATTGTTTGCTATAACAATTACATTTCCAAGAACGCTATCAATTTGAGAAATGTTATCTAGTTCGCTGTCAATGTTCGACAAGTTTTCTAAAACGCTATCAATTTGCTCAACTTGATTCAATTCGTTTTCCATTTACACCTCCGTAACTCCCTGAGGTATTATGTCGAACTTCCATTGGTTTGGAGTGTTCACTCCACC
>AUXO015907369.1_pt1 | contig 12750 bp, 12 predicted proteins | sample 768731 | NCBI WGS metagenome assembly AUXO01 (sample SAMN02715735, study PRJNA202380) | gut metagenome | biome: sheep rumen | host: Ovis aries | place: New Zealand: Palmerston North | reverse complement strand
TATTATTGTCAAACAAACTTAAACAAATGTAACCTTTTTGATTTTTTTTTTTATAATTATACAATTATTTAGAGGAGGAAATTATGAAATTCAAATTATTTATAGTTATGTTAATAATGTGTGTTACAGCAGGATTTTCAAGCGCTGCAACATTAAAATCAAATGCAGTTACAAAGCGTATTCCGGCAGGTACTAAGTTTACAATAAAATTATTAGACCCGATAAGTACAAAAACAAGTAATGAAGGTGATTATTTCAGCGCAGTTTTGATTAATGACGAAAAAACACCAACAAATATAATTTTGCCGGCTGGTTCTATGATAAGAGGCAGCATTACAAAAGTTGTAAAAAGCAAAAGATTTTCAAGAGGCGGTATAATATTTGTAGATTTTGACCACATAGTAACCCCAAACGGACGACAAATACCTCTTGATTTAATAATATCAGGTAAAATTAATCTTAATATGGACGGCGGATTATATTTGAATAAAGGTTATGGAGAAGCCTTACAAGATAACTGGTCTAAAACAGTAGATATTACAACAACTGCTACTGATTATGGAATGGATATCGGCGAAGATGTTTTATTTGGAGCAGCAAGAGTAATTACTGTTCCTGTATGTGCTATCGGAGGTGCAATAGGAGGAGGAGCATACTGGTTAGGTGACAGCGTCGCTGATATGTTTAAAAAAGGTAAAGATGTTGAGCTAAATCAAGACGAAACTCTTACAGTTATTCTTACTCAACCAATTGATGTTCCTATTCATTAATGATAAAGTTTAATTAATTATAAAATAAACCCTTAAAACAATATAAAGTATGTTTTAAGGGTTTATTTGAATATTATATATTCTAATTATTTTGTAATATTTTTCATTGTAGGGAATGCAATAACGTCACGTATTGTTTGAGAGTCTGTTAATAACATAACTAATCTATCTATACCCATTCCCATACCGCCAGTTGGAGGCATTCCATATTCAAGGGCTTCAATAAAGTCTTCATCAATTTCCATTGCTTCGTCATCGCCGTTAGCTTTTGCAAGTGCTTGGGCTTCAAATCTTGAACGTTGATCAATCGGGTCAGTTAATTCAGAGAATGCATTTGCAATTTCCCAACCATTAACACGTGTTTCAAAACGTTCCGTTAAACGTTTGTTATCTCTGTGAACTTTTGCAAGAGGCGAAATTTCTAATGGATAATCTGTTATATGAACGGGTTGTATTAAACTTGGTTCAACTTTTTCTTCAAATACTTTATCTATAACTTTACCCCAAGAATCGCAATCTTCTGTATTTACACCAATTGTTTTTGCAAGATTATGTGCTTCTTCAACATTACTGCAAGTATTAAAATCAGCACCGGTGTATTCTTGAACTGCACCTAACATCGTTTTTCTGTCCCAAGGCGGAGTCAAGTCAATTTCGTTTTCACCGTATTTTATTTTTGTTGTTCCCAAAACTTCTTGAGCAACAAATGCAACCATATTTTCGGTTAATTCCATCATATCATTGTAGTCAGCATAAGCTTGATACAATTCAATCATTGTAAATTCAGGATTGTGACGTGTGTCTATACCTTCATTTCTAAAACATTTTCCTATTTCATAAACTCTTTCAGAAACACCACCTACAATTAATCTTTTAAGATATAATTCAAGTGCAATTCTCATTGTCATGTCCATGTCAAGCGCATTGTGATGAGTATTAAATGGTCTTGCATTTGCACCTGACGCAACTGTTTGAAGAATTGGAGTTTCAACTTCCAAATAGCCTCTTTTTGCTAAAAATTCTCTTATTTTAGAAATTATTAAACTTCTTTTTCTAAAAGTATCTCTCGTTTCTTCATTTACAATTAAATCTACATAGCGTTGTCTGTACTTAGTTTCAACATCTGTTAAACCATGAAATTTCTCAGGTAATGGTAATAATGCTTTGCATAATACAGTGTATTCGGTTGCTTTTATTGAAAGTTCACCACGGGGAGTTCTTCTTATTGTCCCTTTAAATCCAACAATATCACCAACATCAACAAGTTTTAGCATCTTAAAATTATCATCGCCCACATTTTGTTTGTGAGTAAAAATTTGAATTTTTCCTGTATCATCTTGCAAGTCAATAAACATGCCGGTATTTCTCATAGCCATTACACGTCCTGCAACAGAATATTCATCTTCTGTTTCTTCGCCTGCGGGAAGTTCTTTATATTTTTCTTGCAATTGTGCAGCTGTTGCAGTTTTGTCATATTTGTACGGATATGGATTAATTCCTCTTTGCTCAAAGTCCGTAAGCTTTTGTACTCTAGCTTGTCTAATGTTTTCTTTTGGTGAAATTGAATCTTTGTTTTTGATTTCTTCTTGTGTCATTTTATCTTCCTTTATTCCTATTATTTTTAAAATTGTTTTGCATTTGGTATTGGAGCTAATTTTTGTTCTGATTGCTGTTCTTGGTGAGGAACTTCAATTTTTACAGGTTTTACATCAATTTTTGGTGCTTTGATTTTTTTTGTTTCCTTTTTATTTGTATTACCATTATCTGCTTGTTGTTTCCAAGGTAAAGCAGATTCTTCATTTTCAAAATCAGGAGTTTCGTCAGGAACAACTGTATTATTTGCTTCTTCTGTTTTATTTTCTTCTTTTTCAAAAGTTCTTTGTGCATTTTCAGGAGAAATTATCACAGGAGCTATTTTTGCTCTAAAAGATTTTAATTCAACAGGCGGATAATCAAAATCATGACTACCATAAGGTGCGGTTGCAACTCTCATAATATCTTTCCAAATAAGAGCAGGTACTGTACCACCTGTCAAATTACCCATTTTAGTATTATCATCATTACCAACCCAAACACCTGTAACAATATCCGGTGTATATCCAAAGAAAGTTGCATCTTTTGAGTCATCGGTAGTACCGGTTTTAGCAGCAGCGGGTTTTCCAATATTTGCAGCTACACCTGTACCACTTTGAATAACTGTTTTAAGCATTGCGGTCATTGCTGCTGCTGTTTCTATTGCCATAACTTTTGTTGATTTTGCTTTTGGAGCTGTATAAATAATTTTTCCTCTTGATGTTTCTATACTCTCAACGGCGTATGGTTCAACTCTATATCCTCCATTTGAAAATACACCGTATGCTCTTGTTACTTCAAACAATTTAACACCATTTGAACCTAAAGCTATTGTGTAATCGTACTCAAGAGGTGTTGTTATACCCATAACTCTTGCTAATTGAATAACAGGTCTAATTCCAACATATTCAATTAACCTTGCTGCACAAACATTTGATGATACCATCAATGCCGTATATAACGGGATTTCTCCTCTGTATTTATTACCATAATTTCTTGGTGCCCAGTTACCTATTTTTACAGGCATATCTTGAATCATATCATTCGGAGTTAAGCCCTTCTCTATTGCAGCTGCATATACAAAAGGCTTAAATGCTGAACCTGTTGGTCTTATAGCTTGAGTTACCCTATCAAATTGAGATTTTGTATAGTCTTTTCCACCTGCGTATGCTAAAATTTTTCCGTTTGTAGTGTTATATGAAAATACCGCAGCTTGCTGGTTATCGCCTTTTAGCCCCCAGTTATTCATATTCCTTAGTATAGCCTCATTTGCTGCTACTTGTGTTTTATAATCTAATGTTGTTACAATTTTATATCCGCCTTGAGAAATATCTGTTTCATCAAAGCCTAATTTTTCAAGTTCATTCATTACATAATCACAAAAATATGGAGCTTTATTGAACGTATATAGTTGAGGAAGTGAACTTAAATGAATTTTTTCATTTCTTGCTGCTTTATACTGTTCTCTGGTTATATAACGCATTTTGTACATACGTTTTAAAACTTGATTTCTTCTTTGTTGTGCTTTTTTTATATCATTAAATGGCGAATATACAGAAGGAGCTTGAGGTAAACCTGCTATCAGTGCAATTTCCGCAAGTGACAACTCATTTATATGCTTGTTAAAATAAATTTGAGCAGCACCTTCCACTCCATAAGCACCTGAGCCTAAATAAACATTATTCAAATACATTTCCAATATTTTATCTTTTGATATTGTCTTTTCAATTCTTGCGGCTATTACAAATTCTTTTATCTTTCTGTTAAAAGTTTTTTCATTTGACAAAAACAAAATTCTTGATAGCTGCTGTGTTATTGTACTTGCACCTTGAACCACACGCCCTGCCATAATGTTAGCTACAATAGAACGAGCTAAACCAAAAAGATCATACCCGTCATGATGATAAAAATTTTTATCTTCTGTCGCGATGATTGCTTTAATCAACGTATCAGGTATTTCATCTAATTCAACTTTTTTGAAAGTATATGCGGTAAATGTTTTTATTATTTCACCATCAGATGAATAAAACTTTGTAATAATATTTGGTTTAAATTCTTCCAAATTGTTAATTGGTGGAAGTGTCATTAAATACAATTTGAATGAAACAATAGCTGCAACTAATACTGCTATACCAATACTTACAAAATAAGCAACAGTTGAACGTAATTTCTGATTTTTAGCTTTTTTTATTTGTTTTGGAACTATAAAATTATACATTTTCTTGCCTTATATTATTATTCCTCTATAATATAATTATTGTATAAACAAGTAAATTGTAAACACATGCCAGACTTCATTGTATCAATTATAAACGAAATTCGTTCATACTTTGTACCTGAAAGACTCACGTACAAAATAACGGGAGAATGCAAAAAGTGCGGAAAATGCTGTAATTATATGTATAGCATTGATGAATATACTGAAAAAGAATTTAAAATAATGCAGTTTTTGTTCCCTGCATACAGAAGATTTTACATAAAAGGAAAAGATGAAGACGGAAGATTAATTTTTGCCTGCAAACTGGTTTCTCCTGAAGGACTCTGTACAGTTTATGACAAAAGACTTGCAATGTGCAGAAAGTATCCTGCCAAAGAAATTAAATTTTACGCAAAACTTCCTGAAGGCTGCGGTTATACAATTCATAAAAAAGATTTTAAAGATTATTTGAAATAAATTATGATATATCGTATAATTAGGCTGGGGGTAGCATTGAAACTTAAAGAAATTTTTTTAGGAATATTATTAATTATTTTTACCTGTGTAATAGATGTTAGTTACGCAGCAGAACCTATATTAGATGTTTTGTTGCCATCAAGCAGTTTTTCTGATATTCCTGATAATCATTGGGCATATACTGAAATAGTCGAATTGCATCGTCTTGGAGTTATGAAAGGGTATCCTGACGGAAAGTTTCGACCTGAAAACTCTATAACAAGAGAAGAATTTGCAACCGCAGCTGTGAAAGCGTTAAAGCTTGATGATATGGTTGTTATTGATACTTTAGAATTTGATGATTTTTTCAGTAATGACTGGGCATGGGATAATGTACAAAATGCATACTATTTTGGTCTATTAACTCCACCAAGAATGGATAAAAACGGTTTATATTTGTTTAGACCGGAAGATAATATTATAAGAGGACATGCTATAACTATCGCAGTAAATGCACTAAAAACTCAACCATTAACCGAAAAAAAAGCTAAGTCTGTTTTAGAATATACTTATGAAGATTTTTATAAAATTCCAAATTGGTTTTTAATTCCTGCTGCTAAAGCTCAATTATTGGATATGCTTGTAATTGATCCAAGAAAGCATACAAAAAAAATTGATTATGATAAATCCATTACTAGAGCAGAAACTGCTGTGTTGCTTTATAACATGCTTGAAGAAGCAAAAGTAAGACCTAACGACAAAATTAAGAAAGCTTTGGATAAGAAAAAATCAGCTTATGGACATATCCTAACAGATGCATATATGGAAGACGATTATATTGCTGTAATACCCAAAGGAACAATTTTACCTTTAATGTTAACAAGCAACTTTTCTTCAAAAAAAGCTGTCGATGGCGAAAAATATACAGCTTTAGTTCCGAAAAATTTTATACACGCGAAAAAATATCTTCTTCTGGCTAGCGGAACTAAATTCTATGGACACGTTAAAAAAGCACAAAAAGGAAAATTTTTATTTAGAAATGGAGAATTAATTTTTGAAAATGATAAAATAGAAGCTTTTAAACAACCTGAAATGAGATTAGAAGGCATAGCTTTCATTAAAAATACCGACAAATCATTATTTAGAAAAATTTTTAAGGGCAAAAACTTAGAAATTGAAAGAGGCGAATTTTTAAATTTGGAATTACTTCAAGATATAAAAATAGATGTTACAACAGGTAAATTAATAAAAAGTCAGGATTTATAATTCAATAAAAAGCAGAAGGCGCGTTTTTTGTTTCACAAAAAACGCGCCTTCTTGTACATAAATTTATTCTTTATCAGGAGCTTGACCATTTTTTAGAGGGCATCTTCTTGGCAAATCTTTTTTCTTTTCGTGTTCAGCTTTAATTTTTTCTAATTCAGCTTTTTGTTCTTTAGTCAAAATAGATTCAAAAGCTTTTCGATTTGCTTCCATTATTTTATGTTCTTTATCTTTTAATACTTTTATTTCTTGATTTAGCTTAATCAAATCTGCATCTTTTTCTTCATATTTTTTGATAATTTCAAATTTTGCTTCTTTTTTCTCTTGAATTTGTTTTCTAATAGGGTCAATTTTTGCTCTATCAGCTTCTCTTTGTTTTTTAACTTTAGCTTTTTGAGCATCTGTCAAATTCAATCTTTTTTCAAAATCCATAGGATGACGTTTATGATGCATACCTCTTGGCGGCATCTGACCGGCTTGAGGAGCTTTGCATTTTGTACATTCTGATTTTGATGTTGTATCTGCTGCAATTGCTGTTGTTGCTGTTAGTGCTAGTATTGCTGTTAAAATTAGTGTTTTTTTCATCATAATCAAATTTCCTTTCTTTTGTTATAGCATATCTTCAAGAGATTTTGCCAATTCTTGTTTTGCGTTGAATAGTCTTGATTTTACAGTACCTATCGGGCAATTCAGTGTATGTGCAATGTATTCGTAACTAAGCCCATCTATTTCATACATCATGATTACTTCTTTTAATTTTGGCTTTAGAGAATTTATTGCTTTAACTATTCTTTTTTGTCTTTCCTTTCTGATAAGCGCGATTTCCGGATTATCCGACTTATCATTTATTTCGTTTACTTTTTCTTCATCGTTGCACGAATTATCTTTAATCTTTTTTGATGAAGATTTTAAGTAATCTTTTGAAAAATTCTTGGCAATTGTTCCAATCCAGCCTGTGAACTTGCCATGCTCTTCGTAAGAATCTGACTTTTGCCAAACTTTGATATATACTTCTTGTTCTATATCTTCATTTTCCTCTTTTGTTATTAATCTTATAATGTTTTTAACATTATTTTGATTGTTTTTTATTATCTTTTTAAAATCCATTAATTTAAACTTATTAACCCGTAACTGTCTATCGGCATTCCGTAATCATTTGTTGTTTGCTCTGTGTCATAATAAGCAGAACTTGTTGTATTATATCCATACTGAGTAAAATATCCTATCAACAAGCCTGTAAACATACCAAAACACAATATACAAGCAACTTTTAAGCGTGTAAAACTCCTTTTTCTTTGTTGTGCGTAATATGGTTTAACTTCTTGAAGTAACTCTGAAACTTTGTCCATCTTTTCTTTTTCTGCTCTGCAATCAGGACATTCTTTCAAATGTTCTTCAAGTTCTGTTTCATTGCGAAACAAAAATAAACTTTCAAATTTTGTACATTTATTATTCATAATTTTTATCCTTTACACAAATATAACGATTGAGAAATTAAAATGTTCATTTTTTTATAAATATAATTAAGAAATGTTAAGTGTAGTTATATCACTAATTCTTTTAAAGTTTTGTTTATGCTACTATTAATGTAATAAGAAAAAGGGATTAGATATGGAAAAAAGAGATACTTGGAATTCACGATTTACATTTATATTGGCATCAGTAGCTTCTGCGGTCGGATTGGGTAATATGTGGCGTTTTCCGGGAATTGTATATCAAAATGGTGGCGGAGCATTTTTGATACCGTATTTTATTGCAATAGTAACAGCAGGAATTCCTTTATTGGCAATGGAAATTTCTTTAGGTAAACATTTTCAAGCAGGTTCTCCGATTGCATTAAAAAAATTAAATCCTCATTTTGAATGGATAGGCTGGTTAGGTGTTGGTACTGCGTCTTGCATTGCTTCATATTATTCGACGGTATTAGCTTGGGTGATATATTATGTATATCTATCATTTTCTTCACCTTGGATGCATAAAGCTGCTGCTGATGTATTTATGAAAGATGCCTTGCATGTATCGAGCGGAATGTTTGATATTGGAGGATTTGTACCTTGTATTTTAATCGCAATGATTATTGGTTGGTTTTTTATATGGGTATGTATAAGAAATGGTGTAGATTCTGTTAGTTCTGTTTTAAATTATGTTGTAACAGTACCTTTAGCATTACTGGTAATAATGATTATAAGAGCTGTTACTTTACCTGGAGCTATGGATGGTATATATTATTACCTTGTACCGGATTGGTCAAAATTGTTACAGCCTAGTGTTTGGGCTGCTGCTTATGGTCAGGTATTTTTCTCATTAAGTATTTTATTTTCAATAATGGTTGCATACGGAAGTTATTTACCTGAAGATGCACCTGTTACTTCAGATAGTATTATTATTGCAATTGCTGATGCATTTGTAAGTTTTATAGCAGGATTTGCTTGTTTTGGTTCTTTAGGTTATTTATCGCATATTCAAAATACTCCTATATCAGAAATGACTCATTCAGGAATTATGCTTGCATTTGCGACATATCCAACTGCAATTGCTGCAATGCCCGGTGGAAAGTGGATGGTTATATTATTCTCATTAATATTCTTTATAATTTTGTTTACACTTGCTTTAGGTTCAGTATTTTCAATTGTTGCAGGGGTTACAACATCATTTAAAGATAAATTTGGTACTTCTAAACAGAAAACAGCATTATTTTTCTGTATAGTTGGATGTTTAATCGCGATGATTTATACTACAAATGCAGGTTTGTATTGGGTTGATATTGTCGATCATTTTATGAATGATTTTAATTTAATTGCAATAGGTTTAGTAGAAACAATAGCATTGGGTTGGATTTACGGAGCTGACAAAATGCTTGAAATAATTAATAAAAATTGTAAATTTAAATACGGAAAATCATGGATATTTTGCATAAAATATCTTTGTCCTTTTGTTTTTGCCGCAATTGTTGGCAGTTACTTATATGAAAATATAAAACATCCATACGGTGGCTATCCAATATCAAATCTTCTTGTTGCTGGTTGGGGATTTGTATTGGTAACGATTGTATTCAGTATTGTTATGACATTCTTTAAAGACGTAAAAAATAAGTAACTTGAACGATAAAATAAGATTAAAAAACTGCTAAAGTGGGAATATAGTTTATGGAGGCAAAGCTATGAGTTTTGACGTAAATCCACTACACAATACCCCACAATTGAGGGCTGCACAAACTCAAGACGGCGGTGCAGGCAACACCGGCTATTTTGAACAGCAGCGCAAAAAGCAAGAGGACGATGAACGTAAAAAAAGTCTTTTTGAAGAAAAAAATGATACATTTTCTTTAAAAGATGCAAAAGAAATTATCTACACTGATCCGCCAATGTTGCTAAAGATTGTAGATTATTTAAGAAACATGTTCAGACGCCTACTTCACCAATAAATCAAATACTTCCCAATCGAAGTGTTTTTTATTGGCAAATTCAATTAATGCACGACGGTCTAAGTTCTTCAATCTGTTGAACATATAACCGTAATTTTCTGTTGCATTCATTGATAATAAAGGTATTTTTGCATCATTTGCTATATTTTCCACTTTATAATCATAATTTATAGCAAGTGTTTTAACACCATATTTTATAGCAATTAAAATAGCGTGAAATCTCATTGCAATCATATATTCTAAATTAGCCATTAATTTTATAATTTCTTTTGGTGTTCTACCTGAAATAACATTTGTTTTTAAGTTAGGATTAACTGCAAGAAGAAGACTTTCAAAATGCTTGCAAACTTCTAAATCATTGCTGTCTTGAAGTGAATAAATTTCAATTTCTTTGTCAGGAAAATCAATTGCAACACGATTTGCCAGTGTGATTAAAAGTTTTTCTGTTAATGTTTTAAAATTTCTAAGTTGAATACCGATTCTGTTTTCGGGATTTGAACCTTCTAATTCAAGGTCATATAAAGGGTCACATACAAGTTCAGTTTTAATTCCCCACCCTCTTAATAAAAACAAGCTTTTATCATCTCTTACACTTACCCAACGGCATTTTTTTAAAAGTTTTTTTGTAAAAAATTCTCCAATTTTATTTGAAATTGGACCTATTCCTTGAGCAAATATTATAACTTCTTTTTTAAAAAATTGAGCAATGAAAATTACAAAAAGATAGTAGAATAAACTCTTTACACTTGTTGCATCTTGAAGTAAACTGCCGCCTCCTGATATTAAAATATCTGATTTAGATATTGTTTTTATAACTTTTCCGATTGCGAATTTTTTTATTGATTTTACTTTATAAACATTTTCTGTTTTTTCAGGGTTTGTTGATAGTACAGTAATATCAGCTTTTAAATTTTTTAATCTCTGAACAAGAGTTTCCAATATACACTCATCACCAAAGTTATCCGCTCCGTAATATCCTGATATTACAACTTTCTTTGTCATATTAACCCTTTACGACATTTAAAATATCTTTAGCGCGTTTTGTAATTTCATTAAAATTTAATCCGTCATAAAAATCTCTGCCAACACCAACAGAAACAGCTCCGGCTTTAATATATGCAGGAACATCTTTAAGCATTATGTGTCCCATTGGCATTATTTTCAAAAATGGCATTGGTCTAAGCATGTCTTCTATATATTGAACTCCACCAAGAGCTGTTACAGGAAATATTTTAATTAATGGAACTCTTGCTTGCCAAGCGTGATAAGCCTCATTTGGAGTTGAAGCTCCTGCAATAAAAGGAACTTTTTTATTTTTTGAAATTTTTACAATATTCATTTGTGATAATGGAGATGAAAATAACCTAGCGCCACATTCTATAGCTTGTTCTGCTTGTTGCTGCGTGATAATTCCACCGGCACATACGATGGCATCTTTTGATATTTCTTCTATCGCAGAATATAGAGATGGATTTTCAACAACTATTTCCAAAACTTTTATTCCACCATCAATTAATGCATGTGCAACGTCAACAGCATTTTTAGCATCTTTGCTTCTAACTATCGGATAGATTTTTTCTTCCGCAACTAATTCCATAACATTTTTATTCATAGTAGTATCCTTTTTTACAAATTTATTATATCATGAAATAAAATAAATTACGTAAGGATAAATTAATGAAAAAATTAAAATCACTTGTTATATTTTTTGCATTTATTGTAATTATTTCAGTTGCTTATGTTATTTTCAGCAGTTTTTTTGAACCAGGTGTATATAATCTTATGGTAAGAAGTTTTGTTGCAAGTCATAAAGGTTCTGACGGTATTGTGCTTGTTGTAATTGATGATGAATCAATAGAACGTTATCGTTGGCCTTGGAGTAGAGATTTGTATGCTAAAATTTTTGATTATCTTGGACACTATACAAACGCTAAAATAATTGGATTTGACGCAGTTTTGACAACTCCTGATTTGAATAACCCTAATGCAGATTTACAATTGTATAACGTTGTCAAAGATTTACCTAATTTTGTCGGCGGATTTAGCTTACTAAACAATAATTATCCCAATCAGGTAGAAGGAAAATTATATGATAAAAAATTTGAAGATAAGTTTAAATATCCTATAATTAACGAAATTAAAACTGACGAACAACCCCGATATAACAGTTTATCACGCTATCCTGACGGATATTTCAATGCATTAAAAAAAGTTGGTTCAGTAAAAGTATTTACACATCCGATTGACGGATATATTAAGGATATTCCTCAGTTAATATACTATAAAGGAAATTATTATCCATCTCTAGGATTACGTATGTTTGCACAGTTAAATAATACTAAGCAAATAAGACTTACAAAAAATCACTTGATAATAAGTGGTGATGAAGAAATAAAAATTAAATATCATAAACGTTGGGGAGGAATTTGTAATTTTCTTCATTTTTACAAAAATTATAAAAACTCTGATTATACGCACAGAACCTATTCTGCCGTAGATATTATAGATTCAATTGACGCAATGAAAGCAGGCAAAAAACCTAAAATTGATCCTAAAAGTTTTGATAACAAAATTGTATATGTAGGTGCAAATGCAAAAGCTCAAGGATTGGGACTTGAAGATGCTGCTCCTACTCCGATGCAAAACAAACATCCGGGGGTTGATATTCAAGCAACAAATTTAGATAATCTTATTCATAATCAAATTGTTAGGTCTGTAACCGATACACAAGAATTTTTGCTGAATTTTATCCTTGTCATTGCAGCGTTTATTATAGTTGCTAATTTTTCACTTATAGCCGGACTTGGAATTATGGTTATAATGGTTTTGGGCTATATATTTATGTCGGTTTTATCATATAAGCTTAACTTTGCTGTTCCTGTAATTACTCCGATAGCACTACAAATGATTACAATGATATTTGGATATTCTAGAAAGTTTATTGTAGAAGCAAGAAATAAAGAAAAAATTAAAGATGCAATGGGTAAGTATATATCACAAGACATTATGGAAAATGTTGTAAGCAACATTGATAATGTAAAATTAGGCGGTAAAAAAGCTGATGTAAC
>AUXO011856274.1_pt1 | contig 12752 bp, 10 predicted proteins | sample 768731 | NCBI WGS metagenome assembly AUXO01 (sample SAMN02715735, study PRJNA202380) | gut metagenome | biome: sheep rumen | host: Ovis aries | place: New Zealand: Palmerston North | reverse complement strand
TATATAAATCATCATCATATACCCACATATAATTATAATAGAATGGTTGAATTAATGGTGTACCACTCTTTGTATAATTATAGGCTTCTGTATATAAATATGGTATTAATCTATGACGTAGTCTTAAATAATCAGCAGCAATATTTTCAGTTTTAGCATCCCATAACCAAGGCTCTTTCTTATAATATCTACCACGGGCTCCATGGAATCTTAAGATTGGTCCAAAAGTACTTAATTGAACATATCTAAGATATAATTCACCATCTTCAATACCACCATGGTTTCCACCAACATCATGACTCCACCAACTAACTCCAATATTTGAAGCATTTAAATACATAAATGGTAATTTTTTTAAATTTTGCCAACTTATTTCACTTGATCCACCATAAGCCACTGGATATCTATGAGGCGCATATAAGCTACCACGAGCTAATAATAATGGCCTTTTCTCACTACTACGACCAGAATCAAGATACATATAATGATTTAATGCCCATAGTTTATTAATATCTTTTCCACCATCAGAATCATTCCAGAAGAAATCTACTCCTAATGCTTCTAATGGATGTAGGAACATCTTAAATAAAACATCTAACATCTTAGGATTTAATGGATCAAAATTAATAATTGCGGGTGCTTGTACTCCTAAGAATTCACTAGCTTCTTTATAATGTTCTTCATGTGGATAAATACCATTAGTTGGATTAACACATAAACCAACTCTAATACCACGTTTATGAAATTCATTAATCATAATTTTAGGATCTTTAATTAGTTCTCTATTAAATGTAAAACCAGTTTTTAAATCCTTTTTATCTTGTACATTTCTAATATGCCAGTCATGATCGAATAACATAACTGAGATAGGTATTTTCTTTCTTTCAAATTTTCTAATTAAATCGACAATTTTACGATCATCATATTCTATATTTCTACTCCACCAGTTACCTAAAGCATATCTTGGAATTAATGGAGGAGCTCCAGTCATTTTAAAATAATCAAATAATACTTGTTTAAAGTCTCTATCATACATTAAAACATAAATATCTGTATGATTAGGAATCGGATCAGATAGAGTTCCATCTTTCTCTATCGTTTTACTCAAACTGTCATCAATTGTGCAATAACCATCTAAAGAATACAACCCTTTTTTTAGAGGATCTGGTATTTCAAAATCTACTCCAACCATATTTCCTTTTAAGTTCTTTGCTTCTACTTGACCTACAAACCAATCTTTATTTCTATCTCTATCTTTTGAAGTTAGAGTTATCTTTAAATTCTTCATTTTATCGACACCATTAGCTGCGAATGGTTGCCCTTTAATATAATTCATAGTGAAGTATTTAGTAGTAATCTCCATAATATTTTCATCTTGACGCACAAAAAAATCTGGTATTCCAACATTTCTTCTTTTGATGATTTGAGTTGGCTTATCATTAAATTGACCGCTAGGCGAAAATTCTAATCTAATAATCCTCTCTGTAATTATAGAAATCCTATAATTAGCCCCTTGAACTATTGTTTTTTGATCACTAATAGCCTTTGTATAATCTACTTCAAATTGTTTACCAAGTGGATACATACCAAACACCTTCTTATTATTCTATTAATATAATATCATAATAAAAGAAAATATCAAATAAAAAAAGACATTTTATTGTCTTTGTTTACTTTCATTTATCTATATATTTTACATAGTATTCTTCTAGTGTCATATCTTCATCATAGATTGTTTTTGCTATTTTTTTACCTACATATCTATAATGCCATGGTTCACTTCTAAATCCTGTTATTTCTTCATGCTGTTTAGAAAATCTATGAATAAAGCCATATTTATAAGCATTATCTAACATCCATTGATACTCTTTAGAGTTTAAAAATATATTAGTTGTTTTACTACCAACATCAAAAGCAAGACCGGTTTGATGTTCTGAATAACCTGGTTTTGCGACAAAGCGGTCTACGTAACTTTGACCATAATCTCTTAAATATAGATTACTAATATCTACTTGATCTTGATAACTACGATATGCAGAATTAATAATTATTCCATAGCCTTCTTTTTCTGCTGCTTTACTCATTTCAATAAAAGCATCAAGCGCAATCTTACTACACTTTAAATCATCATCTGAAGCATACTTAGTACTAATATTAACTAAATTATCAGGCTCAAACTTCTTATCTAAATGAAAACGCTTATTAACTAACATATCAGTAGAAAACTTACTGACAAGTGTACTATCTTTATATTCTTCCTTATCCATATTCAAATTAACATACATAACTACTAATTCTTCATCTTCAGCAGTTGCGTTCTCATAAGCTACATATCTATCATAATTATCTAATTTAGCATAGTCTACAAAATAGAATTCTTCTAAATATTTAACTTTATCTCTTTTTGCAAACTTACTAACAGCCTCATCATTACCATGAGTAAGAATAATACTTATATCATTATCACTATATCCTTTTTTTATTAAACTATTAATATTCTTAATTAAATGTTTTTGATCAACATATTTAATTTTACTATAATTCTTAAGATATTTATCTTTAAAATAAGGACTCTCAAAAGCAGCATTAACTGTTTTATTTTCACCTATTTTTAATACATCATCTTTATGAAATGTAAATAATATGTTTCTGCTAGCTTCTTTACTATATCCATATTTAGTCAGATCATTTACTTGTTTTAAATAAAAGATTAAAAGCATAATTAAAAGACATAGAATAACTCCCACTACTTTCGCAATACCAAGATAAGGTTCTTTTAATTTAATACTTTTTATCTTCTGTTTACTCATAGTATCCTCCTATCTTCATTTTATCACAAAATTGCATAAAACTATAGATTATGTTATTATTATAACGTTTTAGGTGATACTATGAATAAATTTAAATATTCAAATACAAATAAGAGATATCATACTCTAGATTATTTTTATAAGACTAAATTTAATTCTAAAGTATTTAAAATCAGCTTAAATGCAGGATTTTCTTGTCCTAATATTGATGGTACTGTAGGTACTGGAGGATGTATCTATTGTTCTAAAAGTGGTAGTGGTGAGTTTGGTGGTAATGTGAAAGACTCCATTGAAAAGCAATTTAATACCATTAAAGAAATGATGCATCATAAATGGAGTGATGGTAAATACATTGCTTATTTCCAAGCCCGTACTAATACATATGCCCCTGTTCAGAAACTAAAAGAAATATATGAACCAGTATTAAAATTTGATAACGTAATAGGAATAAATATTGCGACTAGACCAGATTCCATTACCGATGAATGCTTAGATTACTTAAGTGATTTAAATAAAAGAACCTATCTAACTATTGAATTAGGTCTTCAAACTATTAATGAAAAAACATCTAAGTTAATAAATAGATGTCATACTCTAGAATGTTTCGAAGAGATGGTTAGTAAATTAAGAGAGAGAAATATCAATGTAGTAGTCCACATTATTAATGGATTACCTTATGAGACAAAAGAAGATATGCTTAATACCGTTAAATATTTAAATACATTAGATATTCAAGGTATAAAAATACATATGCTTAGTATTATTAAAGATACTCCTCTTGAAAGTTTATATAAAAAAGAATATTTTCATGTACTAACTAAAGAAGAATATATTGATATAGTAGTAGATCAATTAGAATTAATAAGACCTGAAATAGTAATACATAGAATTACAGGGGATCCAGATCCAAAAGAACTCGTAGAACCTACTTGGCTAATAAAAAAGTTTGGTGTCTTAAATGATATTGATAAAGAAATGGTTAAGAGAGATACTTATCAGGGAGCAAAACTATGACAGTAAAAATCATATATTTTATAATAATAAATATCTTATCCTTTACACTTATGGGAATAGATAAGTATAAAGCCATTAGTAATAAATGGAGAATTAGTGAATATTCATTATTTGCCTTATCTTTATTAGGTGGATCAATAGGAACTTTGGTTGCTATGTATACGTTTCATCATAAAACTAAGAAACAATCATTTAGAATACTTATTCCTATCTTTTTAATAATAAACTTAATTTTAATGTTATAGAAGAAGTTATTTCTTCTTTTTTTATAGACACTTATTTATCAACAAAAAATAACAATTTTCTTGTTTATCGAAAAAATATATATTATAATGAACATAAGGTAGGAGTAATAGCTATGAAATTAAATAATAAAGAAAGAGTTATTTTATCTGCAGTTATAGCTGTTTGGGGAATGGTATTTATTGGTAGTGGTGCTATTATGCAAAAGCAAATGAAACCTACTATACGTACTAGCTATACACTAGATGTTAAATCTAGAAGAATACCAGAAATACAAGCAAAAACTAATGAAATCAAAATAAAAGATATAACTTTAGAAATCAATAATCCTCTAAGTGTTAATGTTGAAGATTACTTAGATGGAGTTGATAAATTAGATGATAAAGTATTAAAATCATTAAGATTAGATACATCTTTAGTTAATATTAACCAAGCTGGAGATTATCAATATACAATTACATATAAAAAGAAAAAATATATTGGTAAAATCACTGTTAAAGAAAAAGAGTTACCAAATGTAACATTTTCTTTGAAAACAATAACTTTAAAAGTAGGAGATGCATTATCTACAAATCCTAGATCATATATTAATGAAACTATTTCAAATGAAGTATACAATAACTTAACTCTAGACTTATCTAAAGTAGATACATCTACTGTTAATACATATGATTACTATATAACTTACAAGGGTGTTAGATATCAAGGAAAAATTGTTGTTCAAGATATAGGTCCAACAATTATGACAAAGACAACAGAAAGTTGTCCTAAAGATGCTCCTGCGGATAAAGATGGAAAATGTGTTTGTTCAGACTTAACAAAAGAATATGATTCCGCTACAAAATCTTGTAAAGAAAAAGAAACTACTTCTGAATAGTTTCTTTTTTTAACTTAGATTTATTATTTCACCATCTACTACATCTATTAGTTCATAATTAGGTTTTCTAGATAATCCTGGCATAACCATGATGTTTCCTAATAATACTGTAATAAATCCTGCTCCTCCATATAATTTAATATCTTTAACTGTAACTTCAAAGTTGGTTGGAACACCAACTTTTTTAGCGTCGTCTGATAAAGAATATTGTGTTTTGGCAACACATATTGGAAGATTACTCATATTATTGTTTTCGATAGTCTTAATTTTATTTAGAATATCTTCTCCAATATTTACTTTAGAAGCTCCATATATTTCTTTGCAAACTATATTAATCTTTTCTTCGATACTCATACTTGTATCATATAGTGGTTTAAATTCACTACTAGGCATATCTAATACTATATTAGCTAAGTCCATTGCTCCACTACTACCATCACTATAAGCACTACTAATTGCGAATGGATAATTATTTTCTTCACAATGTTTCTTTACTAATTCAATTTCTTCATTAGTATCAGTATCATACTTATTTAAGCATACTACTACATTTAGACCAAACTTCTTGATATTACCATAGTGCTTATCTAAATTAGCTAAACCTTTCTTTAGCTCTTCACTATGTTCATTAAATATTTCTTCTTTAGATACTCCTCCATGATACTTTAAAGCCTTAATAGTTGCTACTAAAACTACTGTATCTGGTTTTAAATTACCTACACGACATTTTATATTAAAGAATTTTTCTGCTCCTAAATCAGCTCCAAAACCTGCTTCAGTAACAACATAATCTGCTAAAGATAAAGCTGTCTTAGTCGCCACAATACTATTACAACCATGAGCTATATTCGCAAATGGTCCTCCATGAATTAATACTGGTGTATGTTCTAATGTTTGAACAAGATTTGGTAGGAACGCATCCTTTAAAAGTGCCATTAAAGATCCTTCTAATTTTAAATCTCTAACATAGACATGTTTTCCTTTACTATTAATTCCTACAATAACATTACCAAGTCTTTCTCTTAAATCATCCATAGAAGTTGCTAAGCAGAAAAGTGCCATTATTTCACTTGCTGAACTAATTGAGAAAGATTCATGTCTAGACCCTAAATCAACTTCTCTTAAAGCTCTATCATTTACATCTAAACATCTATTAAATGTAACCTCTTGAATATCTAGGCTATTTCCAAAATAAATATGATTATCAATCGCAGCACTAATAAGATTATTAGCAGAAGTAATCGCATGAAAATCTCCTGTAAAATGAAGATTAATATCTTCCATAGGAACTACTTGACTATAGCCACCACCAGTAGCCCCACCTTTCATACCAAATACAGGTCCCATAGATGGTTCTCTAAGTGTTCCAATTACTTTTTTATTTAATTTATTCAAAGCATCACTTAAACCTATACTTACAGTGGTTTTACCCTCTCCAAAAGGAGTAGGACTAATCGCAGTCACTAAGATTAATTTACCTTTAGGATTATCTAAATTAACCTTTAACTTAGCTTTATAATCACCATATAGTATTAAATCATCTTTTCCTATTCCAATACTTTTTGCTACATCTACGATATTATTTTTCTTACTACTCTTTGATATTTCTATGTCATCCATAATATCACCTCTTCCATATTATAACACAACTTATGAAGTTTTTATTCTAGATATGTATTTATTTGAATATTAATAATTATCTAATAGAATTCCTTTTTTCTAATACTTGATTTCTTCAAATTTTTAAATTTTATGATTTGCGATTGGAATACAATAGTGCTATTCTCTAAACCATTAAGAAAAAAGGAGGGATATTATAAATAAATTTAAATTTTTCTTAATATTTTTCTTTAGTATATTTTTAAGTAATATTTTCATCACTAATGTTCATGCTGAAAGCTTCTTTGAATCAGAATACTTATCTGATATCTATATGAATAAATATCAGTATTCTACTAATACTATCTACTACCAACAAGCACGTGTATTTAGAAGAACTACTGATCAAGCAATTGCTTATTGCTTGGAGCCATTTAGATTCTTTGATGGAACTCAAAATTATACTCCTACAGTAAATCCTAGGAATCTATCTAAAGCTCAAATAGATAGAATCTCTAAAATATCACATTTCGGTCTAGGATATAAAAAGCACAATACCATGAAATGGTATGCAGTAACTCAAATGATGATTTGGCAGACTGCAGATACTTCAGGAGATTATTATTTTACTGATGGTTTAAATGGTCCTAGAATCAATCTTTTCCAAGAAGAAATGCAAGAGATAAATAATCTAATTAGAGAACATGAGAAACTACCATCTTTCAACAATAAATCATATACAATGATTGAAGGAAATACTCTAGTTGTGGAAGATACTAATAACAGTATTTCTAGTTTTAAAAATGATAATAATTTAAATGTTAATGGAAATAAAGTAATATTTAGTAATCTAAAAGAAGGAGAATATAATTATACTTTTACTAAACAAGATAATTACTATAATAAACCATTGATATTTTATCAATCTAGTAATAGTCAAAATCTAGTTAATACAGGTGATATAAATGATATAAAAGCTAATTTAAAAGTAAAAGTTATTCATACTAAAATAGAATTAAATAAAGTTGATAAAGATACAAAAGGAACAACTCCACAAGGAGAAGGATCTCTAGATGGAGCTATATATAAGTTATATGATAGTAATAATAATTTAATTCATACATTCACAATTGAGAGTAATCAAGCTCAATTAGATAATCTCAACTTTGGTAAATACTATTTAATAGAAGATAGCCCAGGAAAAGGATATACTGTAGATACTAATAAATATGAAATTAATATTACTGAAGATAATCCTAAAGTTCAATTAGTATTAGAAAATAAGATTATTGAGAAAAAGATTATTATTGAGAAACAATATGGGGAGAATGATTCTTTTAAACCTGAAGTAGGTATATCTTTCGATATCTTAAACAATCTAAATGAAGTAGTTAAGACTGTTACTACTGATGAGAATGGTAATATAGAATTATCTTTACCATATGGTAAGTATAAAGTTATTCAAAAGAATTCTAGTGAAGGTTACTCTAAAGCAGATTCTTTTATTATAGATGTTAATAATTCTCAAGGAGAAAAGATATTATTAAAAGATCATAAAATACCTACACCTACAACTTATAAGAAAATAACCAGAATTGCAGTACCAAATACTCATATAGATAATAGTTTACTTATACTATTACTACAAATATTATTAATAATATTATGATAAAAAAGACTTATTGGATACTAATTATATTTTTATTATTACTTTTACCATTATCTATTTTAAAAATATCAGCTAATGCTAAAGAAGACTGTTCACCAATATTTAGTTTTTCAACTAATGAAGAAAAACCTATTGGTAATCTAATAATTGAAAAGCTTAATTTAGATGAAAACATCTATGAATTAGGTAGTCCTAAAAACAATGTTGAAGAGCATGTTACTATACTAAATGGTTCTACTTATCCTGATATTGATAGAAGTACTTTAATACTAGCTGCTCATTCAGGAGTTGGTAAGATAGCTTATTTTGAAGAATTAGATAATTTAAAAGCAAATGACACAATAGATTTAGTATTTAAAGGGAAAAAGTATACCTATTATGTAAGAGATATTTGGGAAGAGAAAAAGAATGGTTATATAAACATAAGCGAAGAAGATACTAAACAGCTAATACTTACTACATGTAGTCCTAATAGATATGGATATCAACTTATAATTAATTGCATAGAAAAAGAGTCTAATTAGACTCTTTTAGTGCTTTTAAAGCTTCTTGTAATTGATTATCATTACTATAATTTGGACTATTATAGTATTCTTCTGAAGCAAGTACTTCTATATCAGGTTTAACTCCTTTTCCTCCTAAGAACTTACCTTTAGATGTTAACCATTTATCAGTAGTATATTTAATACTAGTACCATTACTTAAAGATTGAGATTTTTGAATAGTTCCCTTTCCATAAGATTTTTCTCCTACAATAATAGCATTATCATAGTTTTCTTGGAAACAAGAGGCTAAAATCTCTGATGCAGAAGCACTACCAGCATTAATTAAAACTGCTACTGGATAATCAATTATACTATTGTTTAATGATTTTACTTTCTTAGTCATTTTCTTATTTTGTATTTCAAATAGAACTGTTTTCTTAGTAAAGAACTTACTAAGTATTTCTCTAGTTCTTTCTAAACTACCACCAGGATTATCTCTTACATCAATTACTAAATAATCAATCTTTTTTCTAGTAAATCTATTCATTGCTTTTTCAAATTGCTTATATGAATTATTTGAAAATGCTTCTATATGAACATATCCTACTTGTTTTCCTTCATATTCAAAGATAGTATTATGAACCATTTCTAATTCTATAACTGATCTTTTTATAGTAAAATCTATTTCTTTATCATTTCTTTTTACTGTTAGTTTTACTTTAGTACCTACTTTACCTTTAACAATACTATGAAAAGCAGATTCATTGTCTTTAACATCAATATCATCAACTTTAACTAATAAATCATCTATTTTTATACCTGCTTTTTCAGCTGGAGAACCTTTAAATACTTCTATTATTCTATAATAACCATCTTCATACATTACAGTGATTCCTACCCCAGTAAAACTACCTTCAACAGTCTTATTGAATTCATTAGCAGTACTATTATCCATATAATTACTATATGGATCTTCTAATGATTCTACCATTCCTTTAATAGCCGCATCACTAACTTTATTCCTATCTATTGAATCATAATAATTAGTAGTTAATTTATCATAAACATTAACTATTTCTGATATATTTTTATCATTATAAATAGATAACTTACTACAAGTAATAATATATCCAATAACAATTCCAAATAATATAGAAATTATTATAATAATGATTACTTCAAACATAGAGAAGCTTTCATTTAGTTCTTCTTCATGGAAAATTCTTTTCTTTATTCTTGTGAATAAAGAATCTTTCTTTTTATGTTTCTTTTTCCTTTTCAATTTCACAATAACCATCCTCCTACACAATACAATCATAACATAAATAAAAAGAAAAAGACACCAAAAGTGTCTTAAGATAAATAGTTTGTGATAGATTCTTCACCTTCAACATAGTCTACTAAGCTTCCATTAGTAATTCTAATTAAAGTTGGTCCATTTACTTTCAATTCAGAAGCCTTAGTAGGACTAGTATTAGAAGCATCTGTTGTAGAATAGCTTTTATTTAAACTATTATTCATATTAACTGTATAAATTGGTAAATGATCTTCTTTTGCTTTATAAGTTGAAATAAGTCCACTATAAGTAGTAGATATCTCGTTATTACTAGAATCATATAATACTACTATATAGTCTTCATCAGACATTGAAAAAGCTCTACCAATTAAGATTTCATCATAGTTAATAGAAACATCACTAGTTTCTGTCTCTTCCTTTGTATCCTTATCACTATGTTTATTTGTAATATATATAGTTAATAAATAGAATAATCCTAAAACACATATTACAATTAAACCTATAATTATTTTGTTTAATATATCAGGTGAAGTATTAGTTGTTTCTACTACTTCTTCCTTCTTTTTATTTCTTCTTCTTGTTTGTCTATTTGCCATTTAAACCACCTGTGAATATTATAGCATAAAAAAAGATTATCTAAAATAATCTTTTTTATTTTTGAGATATTTTAACTTTAACTTTCTTAGTCTTTGATGAGTAATCTAATCTTAAATCACTACCTGTAACTTTAACCTCAACTTCATGTTCCCCAACACCATAATTCTTAAGGTCAATATAAGCAGTAATATCAGATGCTTGAATATCTTTAATTGCTTCATCACTACCTTTAACTACTACCGTTACTTGTCTATCTTCATCAGTTAAAGCTTGTACTTTCAGATTACTATCTAAGTTTTCCGATTGAATAGAAATATTTTCAAATTCTTTACTAGAAGAATTATCAACTATTACTTTTATCTTCATCGACTTAGAACTCAATTCTGTAATACCTTTAGGTTTCTTCAAAGTAACATCAAAGTCTTTATTCTTATCTAATCCTTTAACATCAATCTCTACTTCTAATTGCTCTAATTTATCAACAGCTTCTTGTGAACCATATACTGTAATCTTAGAAAGACTAGCTTCCATAGATTTTATTGATTTACCAAAAGCCAACTCACCCTTAGGAACAACTTGTACTGGTATTTCTTTACTTGGAGATGTAATAGTTACATTTGCTGCGACAGTCTTTGGAACTATTTCAACATCCACAATCTTACCACCTGTATCATATGCAACTAAAGGAATATCTTTGACAGTTATTTCTCCAGCATGTGGATTAGGTATGTTCTTAACATCTACTAAAGCTTTTACAGTAGCAACTTGATCTAATTTATATTGAGCTCCTTTAATAATTACTTCAGAACGATCAATTTCAACATTACTAATATATAACTTACTATCTAGAGCTTCTTGATGTAATACATCATATGTTAAAGTTCTATTTTCACTTACTTTTTCATAAATAGTTACTGTTACTTGAGATGGATCTAATTTATAATCTAGAGATCTTAATCTCTGTGTATATTTCAAAGTAACTTTATGATTTCCAGGTTTCATACCAGTTAAATCTACTGATACTCCTTTAGCAGGTGACTGTTTAGCTAAGAAAATATGTCTTCTTTGACCAATTAGAGTAATATCTACTGTTTTTGGTAGTCCTTCTACTACATATAATTCTTCATTATAAACAGCTGTTACTGGTTGATTATATAATATTTCTGCATATTGATCTATCATCATAGTAGATTCTCTATCTATTACAACAAATACACCAAATGCAAGTATTAAACTTACTACTAGTAATGTAGATTTTCTACTTGAAATTCTATCAAAACTTTTAACTAGTGATTTTCCTACATTCATTATCTTGAGAATTAATTTCGTAATTGGAGTTATTAACCATTTATCAAAGAATAATCCAATATGACGAAATAGTCTCATTATTAACTTACCTATCTTCTTCATATATCTCTTCCTCTTCTACTTCTTCTTCATAATCTGCATCTTGTTTTGGTTTTAACTCATCAATTAGCATCATTCTAACATCATCAAGTGTTAAGTTATATAACATTTCACCTTTTAAAGCAATTGAGACTCTTCCTGTTTCCTCAGAAACTACGATACAAATTGCATCAGTTTCTTCAGCTAACCCTAAAGCAGCTCTGTGTCTAGTTCCTAAACGTCTATTAAGTTTAGAACTACTACTTGTAGGGAATACAGCTCCTGCACAAGTAATTCTATCACCTTGAATAATAACTCCTCCATCATGTAATGGATTACCTTCATAGAAGATAGCAATTAATAAATCACTAGATAAATCTGCATATAATTTCTTTGCTTTATCAATATAATTACCTAAGCTTATATCTCTTTCAATAACAATTAAAGCTCCAATACGTTCTTTTCTTAAATAATCAATTGCATTAATCATCTCATAAACTAAATGCTCTCTTTCATCTACAGTAAGAACTTTATGTCTACCAAGCAATTGACTTCTACCTAATTGTTCAAGAATTGTACGTATTTCTGGTTGAAATATAATTATTAAAGCTACTGGTCCCCATTGAATAATATAATCTAATAAATATCCAACAGTTACAAAACCTAATTTATCACTTATAAGCTTCAATATAATTACAAAGGCTACACCTTTAAAAATCAAAGATAATTTAACATTATTCTTAATATTCTTCAAAATATAATAAAATATAAACCA
>AUXO011632409.1_pt1 | contig 12752 bp, 9 predicted proteins | sample 768731 | NCBI WGS metagenome assembly AUXO01 (sample SAMN02715735, study PRJNA202380) | gut metagenome | biome: sheep rumen | host: Ovis aries | place: New Zealand: Palmerston North | reverse complement strand
AAGTGCACCGAAGATATCTACTTCACATGCAACTGGAATACCGCGGCTTGCAAGGCGGCTGTTTACATAGCATGGTTCAAAACCGAATGCTTCTGGGAATGCAGGCCAACATTTGTCAGCGAATACAACGTAGTCGCGTGAACCTTTGTGGTTTTCTGCCCAGTCGAGCAATGTAAGTTCGAACTGTGCCATTCTTGGAAGAATTGCAGGGTGATTGTTTCCTGTTGCTCCAAGTTCATTTTCCATGTCTTTTACAACGTCAGCAATTCTCTTGTCGTCTTTGTGTGCTTTGTAAGAAACGAGAAGGTCAAGTTCTGAGTTTTCTTCGATTTCTACACCAATGTCATAAAGACCTTTGATTGGTGCGTTACAAGCAAAGAAGTCCTGTGGACGTGGTCCGAAAGTAATAATCTTAAGGTGTGAAAGTCCGATGAGAGCACGTGCTACAGGAACGAAGTCCTTCATCATCTTAGCTACTTCTTCTGCAGTTCCTACTGGATATTCTGGAAGAACAGCCTTAAGATGGCGGAGTCCGAGGTTGTAAGAGCAGTTCAAAACACCACAATAAGCGTCGCCACGGCCATCAATAAGACCGCCGTTTTTGTATGAGCTTTCTGCAGCTGCGGCATACATAACAGGACCGTCGAAGTTCTTTGCAATCAAAGTTTCAGGTGTTTCTGGACCGAAGTTTCCGAGGAATACACAAAGTGCATTACATCCGGCTTTTTTTACATCTTCAACGGCTTTGAGCATATCAAGCTCGTTTTCTACAGTGACCTTGCATTCATAAAGGTCAGAGCCATAAGCTTTAGCAATAGCTGCTCTTCTTGATTCAGAAAGAGAGATGATAAAGCAGTCGCGGCTTACCGCAATAATTCCAAGTTTTACGTCTGGAATGTTCTTGAACATAGTTTTGCTCCTATAATAATTTTTTTACTATTATTTGCTAATAATCCACTTTGAATTTTATATTATGCTTTTCGGTTGTCAAGAGGATTTTTCCTTATTATGCATTATAATATTTTTATTCTGTACTTTGCATTTCGTAGAATTTTGCGCTTTATTGTTTAGTTTTGCTTTTTTCTTTTAAAATAATTTCCGGATGATATTCAAAATGCATGTTGTCCCAGATTCCCCATTTTCCGCCCCAGATGAATCCGTTTTCTTCAAAAATGTTTATTACTTTTTCGGGAGGAATCCATCTGTCTTTTAAAGGTGTAAGCATCCAGCCGTCGGGATTAAGGTCTTTTGTCCAGCTCCAGAAAATTGCCTTGCCCCGTAAATTTTTGGGAAGAATGTCTATGCATGCTCCAAGACTGTGAAACGATTTTCTTGAAGTTCCTGCAATTTCACGCCAGTTGTAACCGTCTACACTCTTAATTTCCGCAATGAATTTTGCAACGTCAGCATCAGTCTTTGCCTCCCGCTGCAATTGTTTTTCAACAACGGAAAGCGGTTTTACCAGCCGTTCATGGATATTCAGCCGGAATCCTAAAAATGTGATTTTTTTGATGTGTTTTTCGACCGTGCTTTTTCTGTAACTGTCATAAATATCATTAAAAAAGAACATCGGTGTGCCCGCATTTGTTTTTCTGTTTTCGTCAGAACTGAATTTTTTAAGTGCTTCTTTCTGTTCCTTTGTCATTGCAGCAGGATCGGCCGGAAGTTTGTTGTAGTGATAATCGTAAATAACAGTCCAATAGTCATTTTTGTTTTTTAGTTCATGTTCCGGTAAAAATCTTCCTCCTGCCCAGAAAAGAACTGTTTTTTTTGTTCCTGTTTCAAACGGCAGGTGAAGCGTAATTTTCCAATCCTGATGTTGTGCAGAATATGAAATTTGAAATATGACATCTGGATAAGCTTTTTGAAAAATAGATATATCTGGTGGAATTAATATATTCTGCCCGTAAAGTGAAACAGAAAAAATCAGCGGTAGAAAAAAAACTAGTAATGAACGAAATGTTTTCTTAAAAAGAATCAAGCATACCTCAGATATATAAAAGACTCAGGGCAATAAGAAGCTGGCCTGTATAATACAAAATTAAGTTTGAAATTCTTATGATATAATTTTTCTTTTTACCGAAAGTGTTCATTATTAAAAGTATGTCGCTTATTAAAAATAAAACAGCTCCTATGGCAAAAAGTTTTGTATGAATAAGCGTTGGATTTAATAAAAGGTTTCCGAGCGAAACGCTTACCATATAAGTGATTGTTGTAATATAAATAACTCCGAACAGTTTGAAAAGCGGTTGTATGTATCTAAGTGAATAAAAAATAGTCCACAAAATGATGACGGCGGCTACCGTTCCAAAGGCAATGCATACCGAAAGATTCTGCGAAAACGGAATTAATGCCACAAGATATAGTATATGGCCGGTGTAAAAAGCGAGGGTTCCCAAAAGAAATGTAAGAATTCTGCTTTTTTTATGAACATAGCGAAGGTTTATTACAACATCCCCTATGGCATCTGCAATAAGCCCCGCAATAATAAGGTTGCGGAATGAAGAATCGGAAGGAATAAAATTGTTCTGTAAAATGCCGGTTGCTTGTAAAGGATGAATCAGCGAAAGAAGGCCAAGCCATATAAAACAGAGAGACGCTCCGCCTTTAAATAAAAGGGAAAGCACAAATTTCTTTTTGTATTCAACATAAAGAAAAACAAACTGCATTACGTAGCAAAGTATGATTGGTATGCTGTAAATAAAAAAAGCTGACATAGTGTATTTCTCCGTTATACGTTAATAAAAAAAATGTCGGGCTGCATGTAAAAAATGACTGCCCGACATTCATAAAGTGTAATTATTTTGCAAGGTCGATGTTTACGCCGTTAATTCCAACGAAAGCACCAGCTTTTGCTTCGCTTGAATCTGGATGAGCAATGAGCCATTTGTTGCGTGCCCAAAGCATCTGATCTTCAATGTTTTTAGGTTCAATAGCAGGTTTTTCTGTATTTGTGTCTTTTGGCAATACGATGATTACGCGGAAACCGTTCTTATCTACATCACCATTTTTAACTGCGTTACATGGTGCATAGTGAAGTGTTGTTTCGTAAATCTGAACAATAGTTCCAGCTGGAACATAGAATGCTTCAACTGAATCTGTATGAATCTTGCCTTTTTTTACACGCTGGAGCGGTGCAAGAAGAAGTACAATGTCTGTAGAAGGGATGTTCAATTCTGAACCGCGGTGATATTCAAGGCAGTTAAGTTTTGTGTTGTTACCATTGCAGTAACCAATCTGAATTGGCATTCCACCGTAAGCCTTGTCGCTTAATTCTTTTGCGATTGGAAGTGATTCAAGTCCTGCATCGCCTGGTTCGTAGATAACAGCATCTTCAGGCTTCTTTGTAGTGTCGTCAAGTTTTTTAAGAAGGTCTGTTACATCATAACCGGTAAGAATTTTACCGTATTTTTCAAAGTCATGACTGAATACAGATTTTATTTTCATTTTTTTTACTCCTGTTTGGCCAATACCGGCCGTTTTGTATGGCAAAGTGTTAGAAATTTTGCAAAAGCAATTTTTACTTTACCAATGTTATTATATATATAAAATATTACCACTGTTACAATGATTTTTCATCAAGAAAAAACAATTATTTGTAGATTTTTATTTTATGTGTGATAATAGCACTTACGAGTTTACGGTGTTTTTGATATTATTTTATTGCAGTAAACATTGGAGTAAATTATGGCTGAAATCATACAAAAGCGTACGGATTATATTTCCTGGGATGAATATTTTATGGGCGTTGCTCATCTCGCAAGTTTCCGTTCAAAAGATCCAAATTCGCAGGTTGGGGCATGTATTGTAAGCGAAGACAATAAAATTCTTTCTATGGGCTACAATGGTTTTCCACGCGGCTGTTCAGATGATGAATTTCCGTGGGCACGCGAAGGAGATACCCTTAACACTAAATATGCTTATGTAACTCACAGTGAACTTAATGCAATCTTAAATTATCGCGGCGGTTCTCTGGAAGACAGTAAAATTTATGTAACACTTTTTCCATGTAATGAATGTGCAAAGGCAATCATTCAGGCGGGCATAAAAACTGTTGTATATGCAGATAATAAATATGATGGAACTCCGTCGGTAGAAGCTTCCAAACGTTTGATGAATGCAGCAGGCGTTCGTTATTATCAGTACCAGCCGACAGGACGCAAACTGGAAATAAACGTTTAGGTAAGGCTTAATCAGGCTTTATATTCAGGCGGAAAGCAGTGTATTCACAAAAACAGGGACAGTCTCAAAATCAAAAGCAGCAGCAGAAGCAGAAAATGTCCATGCAGCAGATTCAGGCAGTGAATTTTCTTGCAATGGGAACTCAGGATTTGCGCGATGAAATTTATAAATTTGCCGCAGAAAATCCTGCCCTGGAAATTGTATCTGATGCAATTTCTGTTTCGGAAACAAGGGGAAGCAGAAAACTCGATAAAGAATCATATTCAACTTCTTCTTATGGAGGAAGTGAAAAGGCTGATGCATTCCAGAACATTCTCGAAAACACCGAAGAACGCAGGGAAACATTGCAGCAGCATCTTATGCATCAGCTTAATTCAATGAATGTTTCGGGCGATGAATACGAGCTTTCTCAAAAACTTATTTACAATCTTGATAAAAACGGCTGTTACGGTTCAATGCTGAATCCAGAAACTCTGCTTGATGTTACGCGTCCTGCTCAGACAAAAAAAATGCTTGCACGTTGTATAGAACGAATTCAAAGAATGGATCCTGTCGGAGTTTGCTGCAAAAATCCAGAAGAAAGCCTGTATGTTCAGGCAAAGATAGAAGGTAATGCTTCGGTTTTAACGCTTTTTATTTTAGACGGCCGTCTGGAACTTTTAAATCCGCCTGAACCTTCATCAATACTAAAAAAAGTAAGTGCATATAAAAAAGAATGGCATAAAAAGGCATTTGCAACGGCACTTTCAATTGATTCAATTACGCTTACAGAAGAAGCTGCCGCGGAATCTCTTGATTATATACTGCATCTTAATCCAAGGCCTGCACAGGATTATGTAAGTGATGTTACCTCGGAATTTGAAAAGCCCGATATTGTGCTTTCTGTAGAAAAAAAAGCCGGTCGTGGTGTAAGCGATGATTTTTCGCGTGGTATTGTTGCCTGCGATGAAAAGTCGTATTTTCAGTTAAGATATGCGTCTGGCAGTTTGCCTGAAATTCGTATTTCCGAAGATTTTTTTGATAAAACTTCCGTTGAACAGGCAAGAATGTTTGTAAAAAATCTTGAATTCCGCGAGAGTACAGTTGTGCTTCAGGGATGTGCAATAGTAAAGGCTCAGAAAGATTTTTTTATAAAAGGCCCCGGAAATCTTAAACCGCTGACACGAAATCATATTGCACAGACACTTGGAATTCATCCGTCGACAGTTTCGCGCATGGCAAACAAAAAAAACAGCAAATTTCTTGATACGGAATGGGGATTATATCCTGTAAGTTATTTTTTTACGTCCGGAGTAAAGTCTGATTCCGAAAAAGAAGGTGAAATTTCCTCGGAACGTATAAAAACCGAAATTAATTATATTCTTGAAAATCCTGTTGAATTTGGTTTTGAAGATGGATTGAAAATTTCAGATAATAAGCTCAGCATTTTATTAAATGAACGCGGCATAAAAATTGCACGCCGCACCGTTACAAAATATCGCAATCAGCTGGGACTTAGAAATTCCTATAAACGTTAGAATTTCTGTATTCATTTTTTATGATGAATGCAGGAATTCAGAAATTCATTTTTATTCAGAATTATTTTATGTCGTACTGTAAAAGAAGAATGTGCATTTCCTTTAAATTTTTTACACCAAGTATTGAAAAAACATCCGTCATGTCTTTTTTTACCGTTGATGTACTGATGTAATGTTTTTCTGCAAGTTTTGAATACGAATCTCCTGTCTGAAGATAATCTTCGACAAGTTTTATCTGGCGCTCGCTTAATCCAAGAGAAGAAAGTTTTAATTGTGAACCAGGTTGCGGCAGTTTTAATATACGGTTTGGCAAAACTTTTACTGGAACAAAAGATTCAAGAAGATGCTTTAGTTTGTAATATACATAAACATAAAAGCCAAGAAAAAAACTTGTAATTGCAATTTCAAGAAAAAATCTGTTCCAACCGTAGGGAATTACACCAAGAATTACGATTAACCACAAAGAAAGTAATATACCAACTTTTCTTTTTAGGTGGGTTTTAAAAAAACCGTTTATAAAGCAGATTACTAAAATCATTGTAAAAAGAAAGGTTCCCAAAGTTTCGTAACCAGTAAGAGTTGTGTTAATGCTTTGTATCGTAAGAATTAAAATTTCGCAGATAAAATTTTCAGGTATAAAAATGAGTATAAAACATAAAAGGGCACATGAAGTGTTTAGAATTGGAACCGTTATGCTTGGATAGGGAAGAATTGTATATTCTGAAGGTTCTGAATAATAGCTTATAATGGAAGCTGTAAGAAGGACAAGAAAGGCAAAAATAAATAGGCAACGTTCTGAAAGTGTCTTTTTAGTCATGTGCAGATTATACTATACTTTATAAAAAAAATAAAATGAAATATAATTTATATAAAAAAAGGAGAGGGATAATGAAAAAAAATTATTCTATTTTTGTCTATTTATTGCTTTTAATTCCTGCATTTTCTTATGAAGGCATGATGTCAGGCGAAAAGGATATCAAGGTTCTCAGTACGAATTACTTTGATATTATATATGCCGAAGGTTCAGAAAAGGCAGCCGCTACAATCTATACATACGGCGATGCAATTTATGAAGATTTGCTGAATACTTTTCAATATGATGCCTCAGACAGAATGCCTGTTGTAATTACAAAATCTGTTGAAAGTTTTAATGCATACTGGTCAAAATATACTGGTAATCATATTGTTCTTTACGATACGTCAATTCCTGATGACATGAATACAAACAGCGATACGCTTCTTTCGACTTTTCGGCATGAACTTACACATGCATATACATTCAATATGCATGGCAAATTCTGGAGACTTGTAAAAGATATTTTCGGTGATATTATCAATCCTTCTTTGTTTGTTGTAAACAGCGGTATTGCAGAAGGTGCAACTCTTATGAGCGAAAGTATGTACGGAGAAGGTCGTCTTAACAGCGAATATTCAAAGCACATGGTAAAACAGGCCAAAATAGAAGGTAATTTTCCAAGTTTTCAGGATATGTATGGCAGTAGGGATGTTTATCCTTATGGAAGTTTTTATAATTTTAACGGTGCATTTGCCGGCTGGCTTGTAGAACAGTATGGAATCGAAAGGTATGCACAGTTCTGGTATAGATGTGTAAACATGCGTTCTCTTACAGTTGGCGGAGCATTTAAAAAGGCGTATGGGCAAAAAGTTAATACTGTATGGGATCTGTTCATGAATGATTATAAAATTCCAGAGGTTCCGGAAAATCCTGTACGTTATAAAATTGCAGAAGATTTTTTTGTTCCAGATGCAAATTCCTATTCAGGCTTAAACAATAAAGGTGCTTTGTATTCCTGCCTTGGTATGAGCGATGAAGGCCTTGTATATCTTGATGAAAGTACAAATAAAGTTTATCTGGTTTCTGCAAATAAACTTGAAGCCCGTGCCTCTTCAACCGCCCGTCATTTCAGCATAAAACCTAAGCTGCTTTTTCAGCGCCGCGGCATAGATACAGTGCGTGTTAGTAAAGACGGACGTTTTATAGCTGTTTCTTATTATTCATCAGCAGATTCAAATATAAAAATAAAGACTGCATTGTTTAATGTTAAGACAAAATCTTTTTACAATTTACCTGATACAGGTTTGTTTGAACCTTCTGTTATAAAATCTGGCGATGATTATTATGTTGTTGGAAAAACTTATAAAGACAGAATTTATTCAGTTTGTGCAAAAAAAATCGAGATAGAAGGCAACCGCATAAAAAATGTTCATGATGTTTTTTCGGTTGAATTGCCGTTTGGCACATATCCTGCAAGTTTTGTTCAGTCTGAGGATAAGGGGTTTGCGTTTATAGAAACTTATAATCTGGAAAACAGCCTTGTATTTTATGATATGAATGGCAGGGAAATTTCCAGAAATTGCGTTAATTCTGAATTTCCGGGGCTTAGTATTGCAATGCGCAATTTAAGCAGCAATAAGGACGGATCGTTTAATTTTTCCTGGACGGGCAGAAATACGCTTCCAAGGTATGGTTGTTTTAAAGACGGGCATTTTTATTTTGACAATACTGATATTTCAGGTGGAGTATTCTTTCCTGTTATGAACGGCGATGAACTTATTTATGCGGCAGATTTTTATACCGAAAACAGAATTTTTGTGCGTTCTGTAAAAGATACGCTTTCTGAAATTCCAACTGTAAATATATTCGAAAACGATGAGCAAAGTGATGTTCAAATCGATATTCAAAATGAAGCTGATGAAGTTTTGGAAAACAGTTCTGTAATTGCATTTGCCGGTACAGAAAACAATGTTATAAAGCCGTTTGCATTTACAAAAGGAGTTTTAGCTTCTGATGTAGAATTTGAACCTTCTTTACCAGATACTTCACTTCCTTTAGATTATGAAGAACTCTTAAAAGATGCAGTTCCTTATAAACCGACCTCTTTCCTTTATAACAGAATTATTCTTCCTGGTGGAATTGCCCAGTCATCTTCGCTTCTTCCTGAACACGTAAACTATGGACTTTCGCTTGGAGCTACATATATTGTTTCAAATCCTTGGGATTCAAATCTTCTGACAGTTAGTGCCGGTTATTGTCTGGATACAAATGCTGGCGGACTTAGCGTTGAATATTCAGGAGGAACTTCAACGTCGCTTTTTGCATATTCACTTTCTGGATTTACTGAATTTGATTCTAAAATATGGAAACAGACTGAATTAAAAGGTGGAATTTCTTCTTCAATACCGTTTGGAAATGTTTCGCGATTAACTGCTTCTGTTTATACAAGAAATCATGCCGGAAGAGATAATCCAAAATTTGCTTTTGTAGATATGTTCATACCAACACTTGCAAAGCAGGATGAAACTTTGAATTTGAATCTTTTTGGAACTTTTAATAAAGCATTAATTGAATATTCAAATATCACGCAGGCAAATCCGGCAAGATACAGTTATCAGGGATTTAAGATAGGAACAGGTTTTTCTGAATCATTTGTTACTCAATTTGAAGAACCTCATAACGTTTATGCTAATGCAATTGATGTAGTTTTTTATGCTGTAGGATATATTCCTAGACTTTTGCCTATTAGTTGTACAAAAGATATGGTTTATAACCTGCCTGTTCGTTTTGGTGTAAGCCTTTTTGAAAATGATTACGATGCAAATACTTCAATTAGGCTTCATGATGATAAAATAGAATCTACAGATTACAGAATTCTTTTTGCGCAGGATACTCCAAAAAGAAAATGGCTTAGAACTGAAATAGAGATGTCTGTTTTTGAAATGGAAATACAGCATGCAATTTCTTTTTTCAATATTATGTATTGTAACAATTTGAGGCTGTCTGTAGGCTGCCATGCAGGTTATACTGCAGGTGATGATTATGCAACAACTTGCTGGAAAATTCTTTCGACAGGAAAGTATATTCAGGATGTCATGAACGGTTCTTCTGTATATTCTGGAAATGTTTACGTAAAAATAACGTTTGGATGGACACCTAATATTGGTGGTGCGGCATCATCTTCTAATCGAAATAACTTGTATCTGGAATTGCCTGTCTGTTCATTTAATGATGACAGTATTTTGGTTCCAGGCTTTGGTGTCGAATTGGAATTTTAATCTTTTGTCGCTTTGATACAGATTTTAACTGATGAATGAATCTTAATAAACGTGTTAAAATCTGTATTCATGAGTGAAAACATGAATGAGCTCCCGGTCTGGCAGAAACTGGGATGTACTGAACAAAATTACTGGTCTGCCGTTGAAAAATCCATAATCGATTCCGGCTGTAATGATAAAAGGCTTTCTTCTTTTATGCAGAAACTTAAGGAAAAAAAGCCTGTTTATATTGCGGCAATCGGAGGTTCTGTTACAGAAGGCGCCGGTGCAGAAGAAGATAAGGATTATACAAAAGGATATGCAAGTCAGTTTGTGCAAAAACTTGGTGCATTGTATCCTGAAACAGAAATTACTTTTAATGGTGCAGGCTTAAGTGGCACTCCTGCATTGCTTGGAATTCTTCGTTACGAAAAAGATATTGTCATTCCATATAATAAAAATCCTGATTTGCTTATTGTAGAATTTGCCGTTAATGGCAGTGGAAGCGAGCAGGCAGATAAGTATGCTTTTGAAGGATTGATTCGACGGGTTTTAAGTACAAGCGCAGAAACTTGTGTTGTTGCCCTTTATGCCGATGCAAAATCTTATAAAAATTCGCAGCCTCTTATTGACCCTGTTGCCGAATACTACAAAATCCCGCGAATCAGTATTCAGAATGTCGTTGAAAATCCTGAATTTGGTATTGTGGAAGACAAGTTCTTCTGGGATTATGTTCATCCTCATACATGCGGGCATACTTTTATGGCAGACTGTCTTGTAAAACTTATGCAGATTGCAGCAGGACGTGAACGTTGCGAAGAAAATACATCAATTCCTGCAAAGCCTTTATGCTCTACGGATATTTCTTCAATTGTGCCTGTATTACGCAATTGTGATGTAAAATCACTCGAAGCCGGAAGTTTTAACGGAACAGATGAAAATACACAGAGCCTCAAAAAAGGAGGAACAGAATTTCCTGCAAACTGGCATCATGTTCCGGGCAGTCAGAATAACGAAAGCCTGAAATTTTCGGTAGAATGCCGTTATCTTCTATTTATTTACAAAGTTCATGGAAACTGGCTTCCGCAGAAATTTGGCAGTGCCGAGGTTTATATCGACGGAAAATTGTTCAAAACATTCAACGGGGGAGAAAATTCTGCCGGTGCATGGAACAATTGTGTAAACGAAATCCTTATCAACGAGGAAAAATCATCTTTACACACTGTAGAAGTAAAAATGGCAGACGGAGATGCTGATAAAGGCTTTACAATTCTTGCAATGGGTTATGTAAAATAAAAAAATTAAGAGGTAAAAGAAAATGAAAAAATTAAACAAAATTATTGCTGCTGCATGTACGGGTCTTGCTGTTCTGCTTGCGGCATCTTGTCAGACTATTCCTGGAGACGAAAAATCTGATGCATCAAAAACTGAAAACGGAGGAGCTGCTTCAACTCAAACTGAATCTAATCATCCGCTTGGAATTTCAGATGCTGATTATCAAAAAATTCTTGAAAAATCAATTTACAGTCCTGGAAATAATTACAGGTTAAAAAAAGTAATTGAAAAAATGCGTAACGGCGAAAAAGTTACTTATGCTGCTTTGGGCGGTTCGGTTACGGAAGGTGCAGGCGCTGCAAATTTTAAAGACGGTTATGCATATCAGTTTGGAAAACTTTTAAGAGAAAAATATACACCGGATGGCGGAAAGAATTTTTATACAGATGTTGCAGGTTTGAGCGGAACTCCATCTCCACTTGGTCTTTTACGCTATCAGAGTGATGTTGTGGATGTTCTTGGTCAGAATCCTGATATCCTTATTATTGAATTTTCTGTAAATGATGGTGGTGAATGTACTGGGACAAGGGCATTCGAAGCTTTAATACGAAATGCTCTTGAAGCAAACCCTGAAACTTGTGTAATAGCACTTTATTCTGATGCTAAAACTTATAAAAATGTTCAGTGGGCTATGATTCCTGTAGCAAGTTTTTACAGAATTCCGCAGGTAAGTATTCAGGATGCAATTGAATCAAGCGGCGTAAAAGTTGATGAAAATAAATTCTTTGATGATTATGTGCATCCTAAAAAAGAAGGACATACAATTATGGCAGAATGCCTTATGTATCTTTTTGAAAAAGCAGATGCTGCACAGCTTAACGATGCTTACGAAATTCCTGCTGAAACTTACAAAAATAAGCCTTTAACTAATTTTACACGCATTCTTGGTGATGATGAAAAGGTTAAAATTACAAAAGGCGGTTTTGGTTCTGTTGATGCTAACTGTCAGTCTATTAAAAAAACAGGCAAATCAGATTTTCCTTTCAACTGGCATCACGGTGCAGAAGACGGAAATGAACCGTTTGTTATGAAAATTAATTGTAAGGAACTTCTTTTTGTTTATAAGGAACAGGGCAGCTGGCTTTCTGAAAAATTCGGCAAGGCTCAGATTTTTGTTGACGGTCAACTAAAAATGTCCTGCGATGGTGGAAAAGCCGGCGGCTGGAACAATTGTGTAATCAGTCAGCTTATTGATGAAGAAACTGCATCTGAACATACAGTTGAAATCAAAATGGCAGACGGAGAAACAGCAAAAGGCTTTACTATTGTTGCAATGGGATACTCAAAATAGAAAAATATCATTAGAATAGACTGACTTATGCAGCAGATTAATGATATTAAACAATATGCAAGGCAGAATTCCGTTCCAATTATGAAAGATGATGGAATGGAATTTATCTGCCGCTATATCACTGAACATAACGTTAAGTCTATTCTGGAAATCGGTACTGCAATTGGTTATTCTTCAATTCGTTTTGCAAAGCTTGCCGATGATATTTTTGTTTCTACCGTAGAAATTGATATTGACCGTTATAATCAGGCATTGCGGAATATAACCGACAACAATCTTTCTGATAGAATTACCGTTTATCTTGCCGATGCCGCAACGCTTGAATTTGACGAAAAATTCGACATGATTTTTATAGACGGTCCAAAAGCCCAGTA
>AUXO015233767.1_pt1 | contig 12753 bp, 14 predicted proteins | sample 768731 | NCBI WGS metagenome assembly AUXO01 (sample SAMN02715735, study PRJNA202380) | gut metagenome | biome: sheep rumen | host: Ovis aries | place: New Zealand: Palmerston North | reverse complement strand
AATATTAAAGACTCATGGAGAAAGTATTTTATTAGAAGAAGAAAAAACGCATATGAAATAGATGCAGATATACTAATGAATCCAGAAGTTTGGGTTGCCTCAGGACACGTAAGCTCATTTTCTGATCCCCTAGTAGACTGTAAAGAATGCAAAACAAGACATAGAGCTGACAACCTAATAGATGACTTCGACGAAAACGCTCATGCTGATGGTATGACAGAAGATGAAATGGTTAAATACATAAAAGACCATAAAATACCATGCCCAAAATGTGGCAAATCAAATTTTACTGACATTAGAGAGTTTAACCTAATGTTCGAAACAAATAGAGGAGTAGTCAAAGATGCTAAAAGTAGAGTATACCTAAGGCCAGAAAATGCCCAAGGAGAATACGTAAATTATTTAAACGTAAAAAGAACAACAAGAAGTAATCTTCCATTTAGCATTGGTCAAATAGGCAAAGCCTTTAGAAACGAAATTACCCCAGGAAACTTCACATTTAGAACAATTGAATTTGAACAAATGGAATATCAGACATTTGTAAAACCAGGAACCGATTCTGAAACTTATGAATACTTTAAAAACTATGCAAAAGACTATTTCATTAAATTAGGAATAGATGAAAATAAACTAAGATTTCACGATCACGAAAAACTTGCTCACTATGCCAAAGAGGCCTGCGACATTGAATACGAATTTCCATTTGGCTGGGGAGAAATAAATGGAACACATAATAGAACAGACTTTGATTTAAAAAGCCATCAAACCCACTCTGGAACTTCTATGGAATTTATAGATCCAGAAACAAATGAAAGATATATTCCATATATTATAGAATCAACAGTCGGTGTAGATAGACTAGTTTTAACGATATTATTTGATTCATATGACAAAGAAGAAGACGGAAGAGAAGTAATGAGATTTTCTGGCGCACTTGCTCCATATAAAGTGGCCATACTGCCATTAATGAAAAAACTCCATACTAAAAAAGCTGAAGAACTATTTGATAAACTATCAAACTACTTTGACGTAACTTACGATGCCTCTGGAAGCATTGGTAAAAGATATAGAAGACAAGATATCATGGGAACTCCTTTTTGCATAACTATAGATGACGAGACATTAGAAAACAATACCGTTACAGTAAGAGATAGAGATACTATGAAACAAACAACGTTAAAAATAGATGAAATAGTAGATTATATAAACAAAAAAATCAGATTGTAAAAGTGTCAAAAAGTGTATTATATTTTAAAAAAATATCAAAAAATAAAAAGAAATGTAAAAAACATTTTCTTTTTTTGCAATCTATGATAAAATTATTTATAGTAAAAGATTATAAATACAAGGAGGATATTTATGGGACTAATTAAGAAAATGATGGGAGAAGATGAGCCAATCTTCACAGACCCAGATAAAGATAAATACTATGATTTAAAACCAGAAGAAGCTTTAGAAGATGGAAATTCTAAAATGATTTTATTAGAACCTAGAGCATATTCAGAATCACAACAAATTGCTGACCATTTAAAGAAAAGAAATACAGTTGTTGTAAACTTAAAAAGAGTAACTCCAGAGCAAGCAAAAAGAATAGTTGATTTCTTAAGTGGCACAATATATGCAATTAACGGAGATTTGCAAAAAATAGGTGGTGGAATTTTCTTATGTACACCAAATAATGTAAATGTTCAAGGAAAAATAACTGGGGAAACCGAAGGTAAAGGTATTCACGATAATGATGACATTAATATAGAGTGGTAAAAAAATAGGGGCCAAAAGCCGAGCGAGGTTGAGTTTATGGAAAAATTTAATAGGACTCTTAGAGGGTATGATCCTGAAGAAGTTAATAACTTTTTAGACGAAGTCATTGGAAGAGTTGAAAAACTAGTAACTGATGTCAACGCCAAAAATGAGTTGTTAAAAGAAAAAGATGAACAAATTAAAATGCTTGAGGACAAATTAGAAGAAAATAGTAGCTTAAGAGAAAAAGTAGAACAATATGAAAGAATGGAATCTACTTTAAATAAAGCCATATTTATGGCTCAAAAAACTTCAGATCAGTTAAAAGTGGCCGCCCATCGCGAAAGCGAAATTATCCTAGATGATGCCAAAAAAAATGCTAGTAGAATAGTAAACGAAGCATTACTTAGAGCTGAAAAAATTGAAAATGACGCCTCAAATACCAAACGTAATGTCAATATTTTAAAAAGAAGATTAAAAAACATAATAGAATCGCAATTAGAAATAATTGATGATATTGATGAATTAGATATATAAAACGCATATGATGGAGCCGGTATGTTGACAAAAGTTTTATAGAGAGCTATAAAAGGTGGAATTTAGCAAACTTTAAAACATATAGATCACTCCTGATGCTTTTTTTTGAATATAAGTAGGAAAAAACGGTAACGCGTTATAGTTTCGAGAGTATAGTATATAAAATAAGGTGGTACCGCGGCAAAGCTCGTCCTTAATAGGACGGCTTTTTTATTGTATTACAAGGGCAAAATCGTTGTTTTAAAAACATAAATATGCTATAATCAAAAGAGGTGACAAAAATGTTTGAATATAAAAATATTAAAATAAATTATATTAGATATGGAAATAAAAAAGGTGATGCACTAGTTTTACTCCATGGATGGGGTCAAAACATTCAAATGATGAAAATGATTGGTGACAAATTTCCTAAAAATGATATCCTAATTATTGACCTTCCAGGGCATGGAAAAAGCGAAGAACCTAAAGAACTATGGACTTTAAATGACTTTGTAGAATTAATCCATGAACTTATCAAAAGTTTAAATATAAAAAATCCTATTTTAATAGGTCACTCATTTGGCGGGAAAATAAGTTTAATATATGCAAGTAAATACGAAACAAAAAAACTAATATTATTTGGAAGCCCTTTCAAAATCAAAAAGAATCCCAACTCATTAAAAGTAAGGCTTTTAAAAAAAGCAAAAACATTACCTGGTATGAAAAAATTATCAGAAATAGCAAAAAAACATATGGGCTCAGAAGACTACAGAAATGCAAGCCCAATAATGCGAGAAATTATGGTTGAACACGTAAATACCGATATAACAGATTATGTAAAAAAAATAACCTGTCCTACTATAATAATATGGGGAGACAAAGATGCTGCAGTTCCATTAGAAGATGCCTACGAATTATCTTCTTACATCAAGGATTCAGCAGTTATTGTTTATGATGGATGTACACATTATGCTTATTTAGAAAGATTAGGACAGACAATAAGCATAATTGAAAGTTTTATAAAAGGTGATGCACATGAATAAAGAATTTATTTTTTCAGCAATAATATATTTGATCTATATTTTTCTAAGAAGCAAAGAATCACTTCACATGCTTCAGCAAAACAAATACAATAGAAAAAAAACATACTTAAAATGGTTAGTTAAAAACATAGACAAAAGTTTTAAAAATCCAAGTATTTTATTTATAATAATTATCTTATTTATTTTTACAGAAAATCAAATAATTATTACTGCTGGCTTTAACTTAATATACATGATTTTAATATTAAACATATTAAATAAACAAGAGCAGAATAAACTACCATTAAAATATACATCAAGAATGAAAAGATTAGTATTTACAAATATGCTTATGCACATTATACCAATTATAATTATGAGCTTATATGTAAATGAAAAAACCTTAGTATACTATTATTTAGGCTTAGGATTAATTGCTTTTTTAAATTCAATATATATTTTACTAGCGTTATTAATCAACACACCAGTAGAATCTTTAGTAGGACTTTATTATAAAAAGAAAGCTACTCATAAAATAAAAAGCATGCAAAACCTAAAAGTAATAGGAATAACAGGAAGTTACGGAAAAACAAGCAGTAAAAACATATTAAATGATATTTTAAATATAAAATATAACTCAATGCCAACGCCTAAAAATTACAATACGCCATTTGGACTTATGATTACCATAAATAACTTTTTAGATAAATTTACAGATATTTTCATTGCCGAAATGGGAGCTTGCCAAGAACATGACATAGAAGAATTATGTGATCTAGTTCATCCAAAATATGGAATAATTACAACAATTGGCGTTGCTCATCTAGCAACATTTGGTTCAAGAGAAAACATTCAAAAAACAAAATTTGAACTTATTGAAAATCTTCCGGAAGATGGCATAGGAATACTTAACGGTGATGATCAGTGGCAAAGAAGTTATAAAATAAAAAACAAATGCCAAATCAAATGGATAGGTATTGATAGTGATGATCTTGATGTTAAAGCCACTGATATCAAACTTACTAAAGACGGAACAAAATTTAATATAATTTTTAAAAACGATAAAAATAAATACCCATTTGAAACGAAGCTATTAGGTTACGCGAATGTTTATAACATCCTAGCCGCCGTTGCCCTAGGAAAAGAATTTGGAATGACTATTGAACAGCTAAAAGCCGGAGTTTCCAAAGTTAAAGCTGTCGAACATAGACTAGAGCTTAAAAAGAAAGGTGATATTACCTTTATCGATGATGCATATAATTCAAATCCAACAGGTGCTAAAATGGCCTTAGATGTTTTAAAAATGATGCCTGGAAAACATATAGTAGTAACCCCAGGAATGATCGAACTAGGCGATGAGGAATATCAAAAAAACAAAGAATTCGGTATGCAAATAGCTGACAGTGCTGACGAAGTAATCCTAGTTGGAAAAAACAAAACAAAGCCGATAAAAGAAGGCCTAGACGAAAAAAAATTCAATGGAAATAAAATTCACATTATTAATGATGTTTTAGAAGCTTTTGACTTAGTTCAAAAAATAAAAAAAGGCGAAACATACGTCTTGTTAGAAAATGATTTACCAGATATATTTAATGAGAAGTAGGAGGAAATAAAATGAAAATAAAAGTAGGAGTAATTTTTGGTGGTGACTCTGTTGAACACGAAGTAAGTATTATTTCAGCTCTGCAAGCGATGGAAAATATAAATGAAAACAAATATGAAATAATACCAATATACATAAGTAAAGACCGCCATTTTTACACAGGAACCTGTCTAAGAGACATGGATACATATAAATATTTCGAAAGCATGAAAAAATATACAAAAGAAGTAACCTTAACCAGAATAAAAGATACTGTAACGCTTCAAAAAGTAAAAGGAATATTTGGCAGAAATGTTACCGACATTGACGTTGCTTTCCCAATTGTTCACGGAAAAGGTGTTGAGGATGGAAGTTTGGCAGGTTATTTAGAAACCCTAGGACTCCCGGTAGTTGGACCAAACGTTTTAGGAGCAGCTTTAGGACAAGACAAAGTCGTTTTAAAACAAGTCTTAGAAGCAAACAATATCAAAACCCCAAAATATATATGGTTTTATGATAGTGAATATAGCCTAAACAAAGAGGAAATATTAGATAAAGCCGAAAAACTAAAATATCCTGTAATAGTAAAACCAGCAGGGCTTGGCAGTACAATTGGAATATCTGTAGCCCATAATAGAGAAGAACTAAAAAGCTCAGTTGATACAGCTTTAGAATATGAAACAAAAATTTTAATTGAAGAAATGATTCCTAATCTAATCGAATTAAACTGCGCTGTTGCCGGTAATTATGAATTTGGCGAAACAAGTTTAATTGCTGAAATGAAAATGAAACATGAGCTTCTAACATTTGAAGACAAATATCTAGGTAACGCTAAAAAAGGCAAAATCAAAGGAGCAAAAAACCCGGGTTCAATGTCAAACAGCGAATTTGAAGTTCCCGCAAACATTCCAGAGAAAATGACAAAACAAATATATGAACTTTCAAAACAAGTTTTCAAAGTTTTAAATTTAAAAGGAGTTTGCCGTATTGACTACCTAGTAAATGAAAAAACCGGTGATATTTATGTTAATGAACCAAACACAATTCCAGGCTCACTTTCATTTTACTTATATAAACCAAAAGGCAAAGATTACAAAACATTAACAGACGAATTAATTACAACCGCCATTAAAGATTATAAAAACGAAAAGAGAAAAACATCTAGCTTTACATCTAATATATTAAGTAATTATAATGGAACAAAAGGATTTAAAAAAGGCGCAAAATAAAGGAGGAAAATATATGGAAGATTATAAAGAAACCTTATTAATGCCACAAACAGAATTTAAAATGCGTGGTAATTTGGCTGAAAATGAGGTATTACAAAGAAGAGCTTGGGAAGAAATGGATTTATATAATTTAATAAAAGAAAAAAACAAAGGAAACAAACCATTTGTTTTACATGACGGCCCACCATATGCCAACGGAAACATTCATCTAGGTCATGCATTAAATAAAATTTTAAAAGATTTCATAAATAGATCTAAAATAATGGAAGGATATTACGTTGACTTCATCCCAGGCTGGGATACCCACGGACTTCCAATCGAACAAGCAATAACAAACAGTGGTGTAAATAGAAAAGAAATGAGTGTTGCCGACTTTAGAAAATATTGCTATGATTATGCCTTAAAACAAGTAGATACTCAAAGAGAAGATTTTAAAAAACTAAACGTTTTAGCTGATTGGGATCATCCTTATATTACTTTAAGCAAAGAATACGAAGCTAAACAAATAGAAGTGTTTGCCAAAATGGTTCAAAAAGGTCTAATATTTAAAGGATTAAAACCAGTATATTGGTCACCAAGCAGTGAAAGCGCCTTAGCCGAAGCTGAAGTTGAATATAAAGACAGAAAAGACCCATCAATATATGTCCCTTTTACTGTTGAAGAAGGAAATGATAAAGTAAGTAAAGGCGATAAACTAGTAATTTGGACTACAACCCCATGGACCTTACCAGGTAATACTGGAGTTTGCGCTGGAGCCAACTTTGATTATTCAAGAGTTAAGGTGGGTGAAAATATCTACGTAGCTGCAACAGAACTCGTAAAACCATTGATGGAAGAATGTGGCTTTGAAAACTATGAAATAATAGACACATTTAAAGGTGAAGAACTATTAAATGTAAAATATAAACATCCATTTATGGATAGAATAAGTCCAGTTGTAACAGCTGATCACGTTACCCTAGATACTGGAACAGGATTAGTCCACACCGCACCAGCTTACGGTGTTGACGATTTCAATGCCGGAAAAGCGTACAATCTAGAAATGATTAATGGTGTAAATGACCAAGGATATTTGACAGAAGAGTCAGGCATGTTTAAAGGATTATTTTTTGAAGATGCAAATAAAGAAATAACTAAGTGGCTAGATGAAAACGGCTATTTATTAAAATTAAAATTTATTACCCACTCATATCCACACGACTGGAGAACAAAAAAACCAATTATCTTTAGAGCAACAACCCAGTGGTTCTGTAGCGTTGATAAAATTAAAAATGAAATCCTAGACGAAATTGAAAATAACGTTAAGTTCCATACTGAATGGGGTAAAACTAGGATGCATAATATGATTGAAGGTAGAGGAGACTGGTGTATATCAAGGCAAAGAGCCTGGGGGGTACCATTACCTATTTTCTATAATGAAGATGGTTCTGAAATCCTAGACTATGATGTCATGATGCACATAGCTAAATTATTTAGAGAACACGGTTCTAATATTTGGTTTGAAAAAGAAGCTAAAGAATTACTTCCAAAAGGATATACCAACCCAGCTAGTCCAAACGGTAATTTCACAAAAGAAAAAGATATTATGGATGTTTGGTTTGACTCAGGAACTTCATTCGCCGGAACCCTAATTGAAAGAAATATGCCATTTCCAGCAGACGTTTACATAGAAGGATCAGACCAATATCGTGGATGGTTTAATTCATCTATCATATGTGGAGTAGCTGCATATGGCAAAAGCCCATATAAAGAATTGCTATCCGCAGGATTCATAGTTGATGGTAAAGGCCTTAAAATGAGTAAATCAGGCACGAATTCAGTATCACCACTTGAAATAGTAAATAAACAAGGATCAGACATCTTAAGGCTATGGGTAGCTAGTGTCGATTACACAGAAGACGTTAAATTTAGTACAGACCTTCTTAACCAAGTAGGAGAGGCTTACAGGAAAATAAGAAATACATATAGATTTATATTAGGAAATTTATTTGATTTCGATCCTGATAAAGAAATGATTCCATATGATAAAATGCCTTCAGCTGATAAATATACATTAAATACCCTAAATGAATTAGTAAAAAATGTACGTAAAGAGTATGATAATTATAACTATGATGAAATTTATAAATTAATTAACAACTACGTTAATAACTTATCTAATTTCTATCTAGATTTTACTAAAGATATTTTATATATTGAAGAAGCTGACAGTTTAGAAAGACGTAGCGTTCAAACCGTATTATACAAAATTTTAAAAGGACTAATTACCTTACTCGCACCTATCTTACCTTATACATCTGAAGAAGTATATAAATTAATGCCTGGTAAAAAAGAAAAAAGCGTTCATTTAGAAAACTTCCCAGAAGTAGAAGAATATAAAGATAGCGAAGAACTTAAAGAAATGTGGGATATCTTCTTTAGTATCAAAGATGATGTTTATAAAGCTTTAGAAGAAGCCAGAAACGAAAAAATAATTGGTAAATCTCTAGAAGCAAAAGTATACTTAAATTTAAGAGATGAAGATAAAGAAACTTTAAAACCAATTATGTCTAATTTAAAACAATTATTTATTGTTTCAGACGTAGTTATAACTGCCGAAGAATTACCAAAATATGAATATTCAAAAGTAAAAATCCAAAAATTTGAAGGCGAAAGATGTGAAAGATGTTGGAACTACTTTAACGCTGAAGATTTAACAGATCACTTATGTCCTAGATGTCAAGTTGTAATAGAAGAAAAGAATTAGAAAAACTAATTCTTTTTGTTTTTAATAAATTCCCTAAGCATCTTTGTTAAAGCTCTTTTTTCAATCCTTGAAACATAGCTTCTCGAAATCCCCATTTCTTTAGCAATTTCTTTTTGCGTAACTTCATTTTCACCATTAAGCCCATATCTTTTTATAATAATTTCTTTTTCTCTTGAAGATAAAACATTAAAATATTTTTTAAGTAGCTCTATACTATCTTTTGTATGAATGTCTAAAGCAAAATCAGGATTAGGAGTTTTTAAAACATCCAAAAAAGTTATCGCATTGCCTTCTTTATCAAATCCGATAGGCTCATCTATACTTATATTTTTACTGTTTTTCTTATTTGCTCTAAAAAACATAAGTATTTCATTTTCGATACACCTCGCGCAGTAAGTAGTAAGTCTTGTTTTATGCTTAAAGCTGTAACTGTCGACCCCTTTGATTAAACCGATAGTTCCGATACTAATTAAATCATCAGAATTTTCTAAATTTTGATCATACTTTTTAACAATATGAGCGACTAATCGTAAATTATGTTCAATTAACTTATTCCTAGCTTCAACGCTGCCCATACTAGCTTTTCTTATATATTCTTCTTCTTCATCCTTAGAAAGGGGATCTGGAAAAACATTATTAGAATAAGAAGCCGTAAACATATAAAAATCTTTAAAAAGACTTTTTAAAAACTTTAACATTAAAACCAACTCCCAATTAATTATATGAATTTTGATTATAAAAATAAAAAAAATATCCATACTAATCATTAAGGAGGGATATATTGACACAAAAAGAACTACTATATATTGAAGATGCCATAGGCCATGAACAAAACATAGAAAAAATATGTGAAAATACATTAAAAAATCTAACAGATGAAAAACTAATTTCATTTATGCAAAATGAGATAGAAAAACATAAGTTAATTTTAGAAAAACTATTAAAAATGTTAGAGGTGAAAGCCAATGGATAATCAAACACTAATGGATAATTACTTACTAATACTAAAAAGTACAGTTGAAGTATATGTTCATGGAACACTAGAAAGTTCAAATAAAGACATTAGAGAGCTATTAAAAGAATGCTTAAATACAACTATGAGTAGTCAGGCAGATACCTATGAAGAAATGACAAAATATGGTTGGTATCAAGTAAACAACGTTGAAAATACTAAAATAAACGAAACTTTAAATAAAGTTCAAAAATAAAAGCACGTCCATGATGTGCTTTTTATCTTATATGTATTATTAAATTAACTAACCAAGCAGCTCCCATTAAAGCTGTAATTCCAGCTAACTGAACGCAAGCTATAAAAGAAGTAAGTATTTGCCCGACATCGCCTTGATTGTCTTCTCTAAAATTAGGTGTTCCAGGCTTTCTTTTGGTTAATACTTTTCCATGTGATATTCCGCCATCAGCAATAGAGTCAGCATTAACTAAACTCTCCCTTATCTTTTTTAACTCTTCAAGCTGAACATTATCAATTTCTAAAGTTTTTTCCAGGTCATCATCAGGCTCATCAGCACTAGGCTTATTTACATCGAAAGGTAAATTTTTAGTTAAATTAAACTCATCGTCATCACTTGCAGGAGTACTATTAAAAATATAGTCAAGAGCGGCTAATTTGTCCTCGGTAACTTGTTCTTGTCTTTCTTCATCAATTTCGTTATTCATAAGAAAGCCTCCTTTATCTTAATAAAAGTATACTATAAAACAAAACTTTTTTCAATCTAATAATAAGGTATATTTACTAAAATTTACTATTTATTTTAAAATCCAATTGTTCGTAAATTTTCTTGACTAGAACCTTGTTTTTTTTATATAATTAAATATAGAAAAGGGCTGATAAAATGAGTGAAGAACAAATAAGAAATTCAAGGATTGAAATGGAATTTGTAAATCCAGCTTATGAACTTGTTGATGAAGCAATTGACTACACAATAAAAAAATACAATTATAAAGAATATGACGTAGTAAAATTAGTTATAATGCTTTATAAAGAAAATTACAAATACTTAAGCAATGATAATAATAATAGAGAAGAGTTTGTTTTACTAGATGAGTACTTTAAAAAAGAATATAATCATAACGTTATAACTTTTATAATGTTAAAAACCATAATAAATTTAAAAGGTACAAACGAATATAACATTATAATGAAAGAAATTGCCGAAATTGAAAAAATTTTAAGAACAAATGGTGGCGAAGAATCTGAAAACTTATTCTTATTATCATCCCTTATAGACAATAAGAAATATGATAATATTATGTATTTGATAGAAAAAAATATCAGTATAAAATATGCTGTAGCGATAGCCTACGATAAAATAAAAATTGACAATAAATTCTAATACCTATATAATATTCATACTTTATTAGAAAGGAAGTATTTATGGAAAATTCTAATAATGAAATTGAAAACCTGCTTGTTATATGTGCGGCTGATGAAGGAAAATTAAAAGTACTACTTAAAAAAAGAGAAAAAGAACCATATTATGGTTACTGGGTATTACCAGGAGAATTTATTGATAGCAACATTACAGAAGAAGAAAGCACAAAGCAAATATTTAACGCTTTAGTGCCATTTGACTACACATATACATTTCAAGGCGAAACCTTTAGCGACCTAAACAGATATGAAGGTAGGAGAGTTATAGCTTTAACAAACATTGTTATCACTGACAAACAACTAATTGATTTAAAAAAAGAAAAAGAAAATATCGAATGGTTTGACGTTGATGAACTTCCAAAACTTGGATTTGATCATGGAAAAATAATTGAAAAGATAAGCACAGAATTAAAATATAAAATTGCTTGTAATTATCATGACATACTTATATATCTATTTCCTAGTGACTTTACTTTATCAGAACTACAAACATTTTATGAAAGCATGGTAGGAGAAGAAATAGATAGACGAAATTTCAAAAAAAAGATTACTACCTTAAATCTAATAACTGATACTGGTGTTAAAGACACATTAAGTGGTGGAAGACCAAGCACACTATATAAATTTAACATTGAAAGTATGAAAGGAACAAGATTATGAAAAAAGAACCATGGGGTATAAAAAAACTTTTAATTACATTAATTATTATATTTGTTATCTTTGTAATATTTGCCCTAATTTTTAAAGGCGTTGTAGGCATTTTTAGAAAAGACAAGAAAGAAGAAAAGAAGCCAAAAGAACAAGCTGAAAAAATAGACACAGAAATTTATACATATAGCGATTTAGAAAATAGAATAAAATTAGGTGCGACGAGATATCAAAATGATAATTATCAAGGAACGCTAGAAAGTAGCGAAACCTGGATATTAAAATATAATAATTTAAAAGAAGCAGGATACATGCCTTCAAAATTAATAGATCCAAAAGATCACGACGAATGTGACGGATATGTTAAATTTATAAAAACAGAAGCTAAAATAACATATATACCATATATAAAATGTGGTGATAATTATCAAACTAGCGGATATGATGCCTCATATTTGAAGTAAATTGACAAAAATAAATTTTCGTGTATAATATGTAACCCAGGAGGGGAAAATATTATGAAATTAGATAATTCAAAAAATAATGGTATGCTTGTTGGAAAAAGCTTACACATGCAAAATTTATGTGAAATATGTTTGTATTCATCATGCATAGAATGTCCTTCAAGACGTTCATCAGCTGAAGAAGACTGGCATGACTTTTCACAAGTAATAGAAGGTGCCAACACTGCTGGTGGGGTTAAAGTTTTCGAATGTAAAAACTTTACTAAAAGACCAGTTAATAGGGTAAAAGCAGAACCCGCAAGCTTTGAATGGGACACCAGAACTAAAAGTTATGTAAAAGTTTTAAGAAAACGCAATAAATAAACAAAAAATATTGACATATTATTTATTAAGTGATATATTTAATATGCTTTTAAT
>AUXO011358713.1_pt1 | contig 12753 bp, 11 predicted proteins | sample 768731 | NCBI WGS metagenome assembly AUXO01 (sample SAMN02715735, study PRJNA202380) | gut metagenome | biome: sheep rumen | host: Ovis aries | place: New Zealand: Palmerston North | reverse complement strand
TTTCAAGACTCACCCAGACCTCGGCATTGAGACCAATATCAACACAACGAAGATTTATCCGACGAGCCGTATGGTTTCTTCGCTGATGAATATGCCCGTGCAGCCCAACAAGGCCATTGTGGGTAAGAATGCCTTTGCCCATTCAAGTGGTATTCATCAGGACGGCGTGCTGAAGAATGCGTCGACCTATGAAATCATGGATCCCAAGGATGTGGGTATTGATGATAACGCAATCGTGCTGACCGCTCGAAGTGGGCGTGCCGCCTTGAAACATCGTCTGCATGTGAATGGCGTAGAAGCTGAAGGCGAGAAACTTGATAAGATTTACGAGGAATTCCTCAAACTGGCCGACAAGAAAAAGGAAGTTACTGATGACGATATCCTTGTGTTGGCAGGAGCAGAGCGTAGTGCCACGCACAATGTGAAACTCGACTATCTGCAGGTGACTACAGGCAAGGGAGTCCGCTCCGTTGCATCCATTGGTTTGCAAGTGGCCAACGAGCATTTCGAGGCGGCAGCATCGGGCAATGGCCCTGTGGATGCAGCCATCAATGCGCTGAAGTGTATCATCAAGCGTAAGATGATCCTCAAGGAATTCACCATTCAGGCTATCTCGAAAGGTTCTGATGACATGGGAAAGGTACACATGCAAGTGGAATACAATGGGCACCTCTACTATGGCTTTGGCGCAAACACCGACATCGTCACCGCTTCTGTTGAGGCATATATTGACTGTATCAATAAGTTTAGAAACTAAATAATGGGAAAGACTTTATTTGACAAGATTTGGGATGCTCACGTCGTACAGAACGTGGAAGACGGTCCCACACAACTCTATATTGATCGTTTGTACGCACACGAAGTGACAAGCCCGCAGGCGTTCGATACATTGAGAGATAAGAACATCAAAGTGTTCCGTCCCGACCATGTGGTGGCAATGCCAGACCACAATACTCCCTCAGATCAGCAGGACACCATTAACGACCCTGTAGGACGCAAGCAGGTGGAAACACTGGCAAAGAACTGTGCTGAATTTGGCATCAAGCACTTTGCTATGGGCACGAAAGATAATGGTATCATTCACGTGGTAGGTCCAGAGAAAGCGCTTTCATTGCCTGGCATGACTATTGTGTGTGGCGACTCACATACATCTACACATGGCGCAGTGGGCGCTATCGCAATGGGAATCGGTACGAGTGAGGTGGCTCAGGTGCTCGCTTCTCAGTGCATCCTGCAAAGTAAGCCTAAGACGATGCGCATCAATGTGGAGGGAACTCTGCCAGAGGGTACTACAGCCAAGGATGTGGCCCTATACATCATGGCGCAGCTGACCACTTCAGGCGCTACAGGCTATGCTGTGGAATACGCTGGTTCTGCTGTACGCAACATGAGCATGGAGGGACGTTTGACCCTCTCGAACCTCTCCATTGAAATGGGTTCTCGCGCAGGCTTGATTGCTCCCGATGAGACGACTTTCGCCTATTTGAAAGGACGTGAATATGCGCCTAAGGGTGCTGAGTGGGATAAGGCAGTGGAAGAGTGGAAGAAGCTCTGCAGCGATGAGGATGCTGTGTTTGACAAAGAGGTGACCTATCGTGCTGAGGACATCGCTCCTCGCATCACCTACGGAACGAATCCCGGTGCCGGTATTGCTATTGACGAGTGCATTCCAGCACTTGAGTCAATTCCTGAGGCAGACCGTTCTCAGTTCCTCAGCATGCTCGAATACATGCAGTTCGAGCCAGGTCAGAAGCTTGAAGGCCTGCCTGTTGATTACTGCTTCTTGGGTGCTTGCACCAATGGCCGCATTGAAGACTTCCGTGCTTTCGCCTCTGTGGTGAAAGGCAAGAAGAAGGCTGATAATGTTGTGGCATGGCTGGTGCCTGGTTCATGGCTGGTGCGTCAGCAAATCATTGACGAGGGTATTGACAAGATTCTTGAAGAGGCTGGCTTTGAGCTTCGTCTCCCATCTTGCTCTGCTTGTCTTGCCATGAATCCCGACAAGGTGCCTGCAGGCAAGCTCTCCATCTCTACCAGCAACCGCAATTTCGTAGGTCGCCAAGGTCCAGGTGCTCGCACCATCCTTGCCAGCCCATTGGTTGTGGCAGCATCGGCAATCACGGGAGTAATAACTGACCCAAGAAAATTTTAAGTGAAAAGAAATGGCTAAAGAAAAATTCGATATCATTCAGTCAACCTGCATTCCTATTCAGATTGACAACTGCAATACAGACCTCATTATCCCTGCCCGTTACTTGGCAAGCACAACTCGCGACCCCAAGTTCTTTGGAGATGCCTTCATGCACGACCTCCGTTTTGATGCGCAGGGCAATCCAGTGGCAGACTTCGTGATGAATAAGCCTGAGTATGCAGAGGCACCTCGTAAGGGCGTGCACGAAATCATTGTAGGCGGCCAAAACTGGGGTTCTGGCTCCTCTCGTGAGCATGCCGCATGGGCTATCGCTGGTTATGGCGTTCGTGTTGTCATCTCCAGCTCCTTTGCAGACATCCACCGCAACAACCTTCTTAACTGCTTTGTGTTGCCTGTTGTCGTTAGCAAGGAGTTCCAGCAGGAGCTCTTTGACAGCATCGCTGCCAATCCTCAAACAGAGGTGAAGGTGGATGTGCCTAACCAGACCGTGACGAATATAGCCACTGGCCACTCAGAGCACTTTGATATCAACTCCTATAAGAAGTATTGCTTGATGAATGCCTACGACGATATTGACTTCTTGCTCTCTAACAAAGAGAAGATTGAGTCATTCGAGGCAAAATAGTTTTGTCTGTTTGGATTCTACATAAAACGAGTAACCCCAGAAGTGATACGTAAAGCTTCTGGGGTTTTATGATGGTTATACCGAAAGGGAATAACGTCTCAAAACTGAAGTCTCCCGCATCGAAGAACCGATGAGGGAGACTCCGTTAGTGAATATGTTGAAGCATCTCTTTCGACATGCTTTGTTTGTATTCTTGCTCTCTTAGCTGATTAGATGAACCTCTTTTATGCCAGCTTGTGGCATGTATAGTTCCTGTACAAGATATGAAAGCGGAGTGTCAATTGGACTTGTAGCACTTCCAAATGCTGTCAAGCTTGGCCTGAGGTAGTTTCTTTGTAAAGAGGCTGACGAGGAAGACGACAGGGAAACCGCCTACCATAGCGATTGCGCCGCAGTCAATAGGGTTGAACGGTGCGTCCTTGCCCAGCAGCATGTTGACCACTGTGAAGCCGACACCCCACACGAAGCAGGCCCACACCGATGCCGTGGTCATGCCGCGCCAGTAGAGTCCCAACAGGAAGGGGGCCAAGAATGCACCAGCCAAAGCTCCCCAGCTGATGCCCATGAGTTGAGCAATGAACGTTGGAGGGTTAAGTGCGATAAGTACAGAAATGACAATGAAGAATACGATGAGCACACGCATGATAACCACCTTGCGGCGCTCAATCTTTTCTGCCACTTCGTCGTCGATTTCGCCACCTTTCACTTCGTCGACTCCGGCACGCTTGTCACGGTATATGAGGTCGAGTGTCATGGTTGAAGACGAGGTGAGCACGAGGGATGCCAGTGTTGACATGGAAGCAGAAAGCACCAGCACCATGACCAGACCGATGAGCAGGTCAGAATTGACTGCCGTGTCGAGCATTGTCGGGATGATGTCGTCAAATTTGTAGTTGTTGCGTGCCTCGTTCCACATCGGTTCTCCAAACAGACGGCCAAAGCCACCCAGGAAATAGCAGCCACCAGCCACGATGAAGGCAAAGATGGTGCTGATGATGGTGCCACGCTTGATGGCGCTCTCATCCGTGATGGAGTAGAATTTGCCCACCATTTGAGGCAGGCCCCAAGTGCCCAGTGATGTCAGTACCACTACGCCTAACAGGCTTGCTGCATTAGGACCAAACCACGAAGCGAAGTCGCCCGGCTGGAAGTCCTTGTAAAGTGGGTTTTCAAGGTCATGCGCTGTAGGCACAGCCTCCTTCATCTTGTTTACGGCTTCCACAAGGCCGCCTTGGCTATTGAGCACTACGGCTATTACGGCGATGATGCCACCCAGCATCACGATGCCTTGGATGAAGTCGTTGATGGCAGTCGCTCTGTAGCCGCCCAGAATCACATAGACAGCAGTCAGGCAGGCCATAAAGATAATGCAGTACTCGTAAGGAATGCCGAATCCCATGTCGAACAGCTTAGAGATGCCGCTATACACGCCTGCAGTGTAGGGTATCAAGAATACAAAAGCGATGATGGATGCAGCAATGCGTAGGCCCTGATTAGCGAAGCGAGTGCCGAAGAAGTCTGGCATTGTGCGTGAATTGATATGTTGGGTCATCAGTTTTGTGCGACGTCCCAGCACAAGCCATGCAAGCAGCGAACCGATGATGGCGTTGCCGATGCCAATCCACGAGCTGGCAAGGCCATACTTCCATCCAAACTGGCCAGCATAGCCCACAAACACTACGGCAGAGAAATAGCTCGTGCCAAATGCGAATGCCGAGAGCCATGGCCCCACCGAGCGACCGCCCAGCACAAAGCCATCCACGTTCTTGGCCTGCTTGCGTGAGAAGATGCCCACATATACGGTCACAGCCAAGAAGATGATGGTGAGAAGAATCTTGATAATCATATGAGGTCTTTAATGGTTTTTAGGTTATTAGATGTTTCCGCCCGTTTCCATTGGCTCTGTGATGAGAAGGGAAACGGGCGGAGAAACTTTCTTATTTCAGTCTAACCTGCAATTGGCACATAATGGCGTGGTTGGCGCCTTTCTCGAAGCTCTTTCCTTTTGCTACAAGCCCGCCCATGGGGTTGTAAATGGCATAATCCTCCAGGTAAGCGCTCTTGTACACATACTGCAACTGCACGCGGCAATTCTTGTAGAACCAGTATTGCAGACCTGCAATCACCTTGTGCTGATCCATGTCTTCCTTCACGTTGTAGTTGAAGAAGTCGTATGAACCGATCACGTCCAGGTGCTTGGCCACAGGAATGGCGGATGTCACATAAGCGCCACGGCTGGTTACGTCGTCATCGCGGCCTTCCAAGTACTCACCACGGACTCTCAGTCTGTTTGACTTGTAGAAGAAGCCGGCTGACCAGCGGTTGCGCTTGTAGTCCTGACCAGGGGCGATGTTGACATATGATGAGCGGTCAACAGCGTGGCCACGGCCAATCTGTCCTGATGCAGACAAGGTGAGCTCAGGGATAGGCTTGAAGTCTACTTTGCCGATAAAGTCTTTCTCATTGTTGCCATCCTTCTTGTTCACGCCCTGGCCATTCATGATGCCCACGCGATAAGCGAACTTTCCATTGTTCGTCTCACCCAGGAATTCCAAACCGAGGTCACGGCCATACGTTGTGCCAATCAGACGGTCGCTGCCGCAGCCGGCCAAGTATGTTACGCCTTCTGAGCATACATCAATGGCCTCCAGCTCGGTGGGCGACATTGAGTTCTCAATGGTGTAGGCATGCTTGAACTGACCCAGCTTTGCGCTGAATGCCTTGTTATTGGTGAATCGGTATGATGTCCAGTACTCATGCACCTCGCTTGAGAAGTCATGCATGAACATCGCGAACCAACGGTCTGTGATAGGCACAGCCACCACCAGGAACACGCGCTTCAAGTCAAACGTGTTGTAGTCCTTCTTGTTGCCTAGCTCGTCGTTCTCAACATTGCCATTGTGCTGATACGTGAAGCCAGCCTGTCCATAGGCATCAATCGATATACGCTTAGAAAGGTCCTGCGCCCAGTCAGGCATTTGACCAGGGCCTCTCTGGCCTTGCGGAGGTTGAGCACTCATGTTCACTGCGCCTATCAAGCACAGCATCATCGCAAGGATGGAAACGGAAAAGATACGCATAATGTATTACTTGTTTGTGATTATAATATTGTATGTGACAAAATTGCAGGCAAAGGTACACTTTCCTTACCATTCTGCCAAAGAATTGTGAAAAAATGTTTAACTTTGCACCCCAAACGAAAGAAGACAGTATGGAGAAGTTCATAGAAATCATGGACACGACGCTGCGCGACGGAGAGCAGACCAATGGGGTCAGCTTTGTGCCGCACGAGAAGTTGATGGTGGCGCGTATGCTGCTGTTGGACCTGAATGTGGACCGCATTGAGGTAGCTTCAGCGCGTGTGTCCGACGGTGAGAAGGAGGCGGTGAAAAGCATTTGCCGTTGGGCGCGTCAAGCAGGGATGCTGGATAGGGTAGAGGTGCTTGGCTTTGTTGATGGCACCACGTCGCTTGATTGGATTAATGACTGTGGTTGCCGGAACATCAACCTGCTCTGTAAGGGCAGCGAGCGTCATTGCAAGTTTCAGTTGAAGAAGACGCTGGAGGAGCATGTGGCTGACATACGTCGTAGCATCAGTTATGCCGCAGAACTGGGCATTGGTGTGAATCTGTATCTGGAGGATTGGTCCAACGGCATGAAGGACAGTCCCGACTATGTGTTTGCCTTTGTCGATGCGCTGAGGAATTGTGGCGTAAAGCGCTTCATGCTGCCCGATACACTGGGCATCTTGAATCCCCAGCTCACAGCTGCCTTTGTCAGCCAGATGGTTGCGCGCTATCCCGAACTGCATTTTGATTTCCATGCGCATAATGACTACGACTTGGCGGCGGGCAATGTGCTGGCTGCGGTGCTGGCTGGCTGCCAGGGTGTTCACACAGCTGTGAATGGTCTTGGCGAGCGTGCGGGCAATGCGCCGCTGTCGTCGGTGCAGGCCATATTGAACGACCATGCGCATGCGCAGACTCGTATTAACGAAGAGAATCTCGGCAAGGCATCCACGATGGTGGAGAGCCTGTCGGGCATAGCAATTCCACCCAACAAGCCAATTATCGGTGAGAACGTGTTTACGCAGGTGGCAGGTGTGCATGCCGATGGCGACAACAAGAACAACCTCTACTGCAACGATCTCCTGCCCGAACGCTTTGGCCGCAAGCGCGAGTATGCGTTGGGCAAGAACTCAGGCAAGGCTAACATCTTGAAGAATCTGGAGGAACTGGGGCTTGAGCTTACGCAAGAGCAGACACGCCGCGTGACGGACCGCATCATTGAGCTGGGCGACAAGAAGCAGCTGGTCACACAGGAGGACCTCCCCTATATTGTGGCCGATGTGCTCAAACATAGCGCTCCCGATGACACGGTGAAACTCATTTCCTACATGGTCTCAACGGCTTATGGCTTGAAGCCTATGGCCTCGGTGAAACTTGAGGTGAATGGCGACGTGTTTGAAGAGTCTGCAATGGGCGACGGTATGTATGACGCCTTTGTGCGTGCCGTTCGTCATATCTATAAGAATAAGCTGAATCGCACGTTTCCCTGGCTCACCAACTATCAGGTCAGCATTCCGCCAGGCGGACGCACCGATGCACTGGTGCAGACCACCATTTCATGGACGTATAATGACAGGGCTTACCGCACGCGTGCTCTCGATGCCGACCAGACGGAAGCGGCTATCAAGGCAACCATCAAGATGCTCAACATCATTGAGAACGAAGGTTAAACCGGCCTGCGCATAATATAAAAGATGTGAAAAACGAGGGCCCGATTTGGTTGTAATGCTGAAAAGCCCTACTTTTGTGCGCCTCCATAAAAGGGGGCGCATGTTTAATATCATCAATAGAAGCACTATGCAGAAGTACGAGAAAATCATTGTGGCAGCCATTGTGGCTGTAGGTCTCCTGATGCTGGGACTGTGCATCAAGGGAGGTATTGACAACTTCACGAACAAGGACCGCCGCGTGACCGTGAAAGGCTTGGCCGAGCGCGAGGTGGATGCCGACAAGGTGACATGGACCATGAGCGTGCAAGTGGCAGGCGACGACTTGAAGCCTTTGTTCAGTGTGCTTAACACGAAGATTGATGCCATCCAGCAGTTCCTGAAGGAGAAAGGCATCAAGGGCAAAGGCGAAGTGACTGTCAACACGTATGATGTGACTGACAATCTGGCCAATGCTTGGGGCAGCAATCAGCCACGCTACCACTATACCGCAAGGCGCTCGCTGAAGGTGGTGTCGAAAGATACCCAGTTTATCAGCCAGTTGCGCCAGAAAGTGGATGAGCTGATAGACAGAAACGTCATCCTGGATTCCGACTATGCAGAATACGAATACACCCAGTTCCAGCAGCTGAAGCCGGAAATGATGGCAGAAGCAATCAGCAATGCCGAGAAGACTGCCAGCCAGTTTGCTGAGAACAGCCACTCCACCATCAACAAGATAGTGGCAGCCGGGCAAGGCGAGTTCTCCATCGATGAGGCTGACACCCCTTACAAGAAGAAGGTGCGCGTGGTGTCAACCATTACGTATTCGCTGAAAGATTAAAAGCAGACCACATCAAGAAAGTGTCGGATGTACAACCGTATATCCGGCGCTTTTTTCTTCGACTGTTTCAGGAGAATAGTGATATGTCGCGGACAGAAAAGGGTGGGGATGTCTGCTTATTCATAATTTATGAATAACTCTGTTGCTGGGCATAAAGCAACGGAGTTATCGGGCAAATGACGACTTTGTTTGTGGGCATAAGACGAATGACGGAACGGAAGAAGGACAATTGGATAAAGCTAATTCTCCATTGATGAGGTTGACACCTTTTGCAAGAAGAAGGTGCATATGTTTCAGCCATTAAATATTCGCTCAAAGACTGAACCACTACGCTTTTAGGAGGCAGATAGCATATAGAATCTGCTTGCCGACAATCAGCAGTTGAATAAGCGGATGGACAGAGTGGTGAAAGTAAATAGGTACTGGGGAAAGAATAAAAAGGGAAAAGTGAAAAAGGAAAAATATATAGGAAATATACTTGTTGTCTGAAAAAGTTGTATCTTTGCGGTAGAAAATCATTGAATGATGGCATTGAATTTGAACGTCTGTAAGAAAAAACTGAAGGGATTCCGTAAGGTTTATGGAGCTTCTTTGGGTATTAATCGGATAGGCATATTCGGTTCTGTTGCTCGTGGTGAAAACACGGACGACAGCGACATAGACATCGTTGTTGATGTTTCCAATCCATCTTTCGCCGTTATGTCCAAGATACGGAGCTTGTTGCAATCCCTTTTCGACCAAGATGTTGACTTGGTTCGTTATCGTCAATCATTGCGTCCTTTGCTCAAACAAAACATAGATAGGGAGGCTGTATATGTCTAAAGAGGAATATACGGTAAAGGATCGTTTATCGCAGATACTTGAATGCATAGACGTGATCATGGAGCGTTGCAAGGATATCAACGATTGTAATGAGTTTTTCCTCTCTCCTGTCAATATGATGCTTTTCGACTCTGTGGTGATGCGCTTGCAAGTCATTGGAGAATTGGTTGGCAAGTTGCTTAAAGAAGAAAGCCGGCCACTGGCCAAACATCCAGAGATTCCTTGGGTGCAAATCTACGATATGCGCAACCTCATTTCTCACGAGTATGCCAATATTGACGAGGCCGTTGTTTTCTCAGCTATTAAGGACGATCTTCCCCAACTTCGTTCTGTCATTGAAGGGTTGTTGAAAGAATGACCCACCTCTTCAAACAATACACAGATGGCCTGCCCGTATGGGCAGAGATGCTGTTGAAGGAATAACAAGTAATCGGATGTGTGTGGCACATCCGATTGCTTTTTATTGTGGATTCATTGCTTCGTTTTTTAGGGTCAAACTTTATTGAAATACTGAATTCTTCTTTACGTCATCATTGTCTGCAAACCGATAGCCTGCTATATCCATAACAGCATATATAAACTTGTCGGTACAGAAAGGCTTGTCAATAGAAGCTTTTACGCGCTCAACTTTCTCTGGATGCCGTTCCTGAAAAAGAGGAGATACATAAACCATGAAGGGTATTTTCTTTCCTTGTTTTTGTGATGCTTCTGTTTGTTTTGCGTGCCCGAAATAATTGGGGTCAGTGTCGAATACATCTAATGCATGATCGGAGAAATAGAACAGAACGACATCTTTGTCTTTGTATAAGTCCATGAGGGAGTTGACGACATAATCATTATAAAGCGTGGCATTGTCGTAAGAGGCGAGTATTTCTCTCTGGTGTTCTGGATATGCAGAGTAATCTTTTTCCTTGAAGTGCCTATATTCTTTGGGATATCTTTCTTCAAAATTCTCGTGTTGTCCCATCAGATGATAAAATATGGTGCTCTTCCTTTGTGTGTTCGATGGGGATTTCTCTATAAGCCTGCCATCATACTTGTCGGTAGATGTTTCGTTTTCCATATAACATTTTTCATCACAAATACTCCCGTGTCCACTGGGAAGGTTATCGAACATTCCTTTTTCTGATTGATTGGAAATCCATATTGTATGGTATCCGACGGTCTTCATTACTTCAATGATATTAGTGCTTTCGTACCAAGTTTTTCCTTCTTCTTGGCCAACTTGGAAAGTGTTCAATAAATACTTGAAAGCATTAGTGGTGTTGGTGCTTGGACTTTTGACATTCTTAAAGATATAAAGATTTCCTTGCTCCACTTGTTTTTTTAGGAGGGGGTTGGTGTATTTTTTATATCCATATAAAGAACTGTGGTTGGAAGAAAATGATTCTCCAAGTATGATAACAACTTGCTCAGGGTGGATACTGTCACTTTCTTCTATGCTTGGGTAAGTTGGGTGGTTCTTCAAATCCACTACTTCCGCAAAGTTGAATTTCCATCGTTGTTTATCTGCAAACTCTTCCTTGATCATGCCAGAGTTATGCATTATTGCACTAATAGACAGCAATAATAATCCACTTGCCACAATCCATGCTTTTCCAAATTTTACTTTTCGGATTTTTGAAAGTATAATCATGATGACGATACTAATCGCTGTAATTAATACGAAATAGATCACATCATCCCATGAAACAAATGTCTCAAAATACTCTTTTGCCTCACTCGGATTTGTAGCTGCAATAATTTGTACAAAGTCGTTAGAAAGGAAACAACCATAAATATTGTAACAATAGAGATTCAACAGGTCAATTATTGTTGAAGTGATAAAGACTATGGGTTTTAAGACTCTTGCTATTTGTATGTTGAGATTTATAATAACGACCACAACATAAGTGATGATGTAGTACATCATTGCAAGATAAATGAAATAGGTGGTATGGTTATGCTGAGAATAGCAATTGGGCAATGCTACGAGTATCCATAATAGAAGAAAATACAATAAATCTTGTTTGAAGGGATATAGCAGTTTCTCCTTCATGAGGCCATAGATGGCTTTCATCTTCCCGCTTTTTACGTCATTACTCTTTGACGTAGGGGTATAATGTCCCTTTTTTAGATTTTCTTGCATAGTTGGTCGGACGCTTTTGAAATCTAAATGAATAAATTAATTATAAATGTGAGCATAAAGAAAGCGCACCACTTTCCGAATCTTATTTCTACGTTCAGGTAGCGTCCGACCAAAGAGTTAACCTTCTCAGTGAAATGAAAGGAAGGGGTACGCCTAACAAAAGGCGTATCCTGTTCCTCCGGTTCACTGATTTGTCTGGTCGGACTATTTTGAACGTAGAACCTTCAGAATTGAATACGTTGATTCAATATACCCACAATGTCTGCGCACGAACAGTTTGAATGCTGAACGTTTGCGGAGGCAAAATTACAAAATAAGTGATATAATTAAAAGAAAAAATGTGTTTTTTGAGGAAATCGGAACGTTTTTGGAGAGGAAACATGATTTTTTCGTGCCCTTTTTCAAATTTTTTCCCTGTATCCTTTTCCTCTTTTCTCTCGTGTCCGCAAAATTTCTAAAGTTTGAAAAATATTTTTCCAAGTTTCAAAAAATATTTCTAAAGTTTAGAATTTTTTTTTGAAAGTTTAGAAATGTGATGAGATGCCTTGTTTTGTTTGAAATGATGGTCTATCTTTGCAGAAGAGAATACTAAACAAAAGAAGAAAGATATGGAATACGTTATGCAAGAGATGCCAGATGTACATAGGACTGGCGAAAAGAAGTTTTATCCGAAGGTGAAACATGCCCATTGTATAGGTCACGAAACGATTGGGAATGCGTATGTGGATTTGACCACGATGCCTCGCAGCTGGTTTGAGGGTGTGATGAAAGGTCTGCCCGAGGTGCTGAATTCGTATCTGGAAGAAGGACATTCTGTGAAGATTGATGGGTTTGGCACGTTCGACTTGATTCTGGGCTTGCTGACCGAGGAGGAAAGGAATTCTCCGAAGAGACAGAAGGTGCACGCCAATCAAGATGGGGTGTATATCAAGAAGATCAATTTCCTGCCAGAGAAGGAATGGCTGCGTGGGTTGCGTGAATCGACAGATTTGGTTCATGTGAAGAGCGTCAAAGAACAGTTGGGAGATTCTGCGTCGCAAGAGGAACGCAGGCGTGTGGCGATGAAGTTCATAGAGGAGAATGGTTGCATGCATGTGAGGGATTATATGACCCGTACAGGATTGGGGCGCAAGAAGGCGGAGCAAGAGTTGAATGCGTTTTGTGAGGAGCCTGAGAGTGGTATCCGTTGTACGATGGTGGGGAAGAGTAAGGTGTATGTGAAGAAGTAAAGACGTCAATTCTGACAGAGAGTGACATAATGATTGTGCCACATTGTCAGTCGAAAGAGAAAGTCGTGTCAGTATCAGATTGCTGGCACGGCTTTTGTCTTTGATATAAAGCGTCTGCGGTTGAGTATGACCGTAGCAAGTGGACAACACATTATTATATTATTAAGAACAAAACTAAAAACAAATACGATTATGGGAAAGATTATTGGTATCGACCTTGGCACAACAAACTCTTGTGT
>AUXO011046503.1_pt1 | contig 12753 bp, 14 predicted proteins | sample 768731 | NCBI WGS metagenome assembly AUXO01 (sample SAMN02715735, study PRJNA202380) | gut metagenome | biome: sheep rumen | host: Ovis aries | place: New Zealand: Palmerston North | reverse complement strand
TATGTTCCTGATCTTGGTGCTGAAAAACAAATAACTGGTGGTGGAACTTATAATCTTATGAGTTTATTCGACTCAGAAGAAGTTGAATCTACAGGATTTGCTATTGGTTTTGATCGTGTGATGGAAGCTTATCACAGACAAAATATCAAAATACCTCAAAATACCACTCCAAAAGCTCTAGTTGTGCCAATCAAAAAGGATTTTATTAAAGAATCTATAAATATAGCCCAAATACTCAGAAATAATAATATTGTGACTGATATAGATTTAAAAGGTAAAAAACTTAAAAAGAACCTTTCTTATGCAAACACACATAATATCAATAAAGTAATCATAATAGGACAAAATGAAATTGAAACAAATACAGTGACTATTAAAGATATGGATACTGGCGAACAAAATACTGTTAAAAATAGTGAAATAATCACATATATAAGGAATTAATATGATAAAACCCAATTTTAGACATAATATAAATGGCAAAGAATTAGCTATTGCTATTAGTCAAGATTATAAAACTAATGAAGTATTAATGGTAGCCTATATGGATGAAGAAGCTTTCAACAAAACCGTTGAAACTAAAAAAGGCCACTATTATAGTACAAGCAGAAACAAAATATGGTTTAAAGGAGAAGAATCCGGTCATACACAAGATGTTAAAGAAATATTACTCGACTGCGATAAAGATGCAATTCTCCTAAAAGTTGAACAAAATGGTGGTGCTTGTCATACTGGCCATTATTCATGTTTTTATAGCACATTATCTGAAGATGGAAATTCTTTGAAAGAAACATCCGAAAAAGTATTTGATCCAAACAATGTATATGAATAAGAGGTGAAAAATTGATTCAAATTGTACCAGACACCAGTATTATCATCGATGGTGAAGTAAGTAAACTTGTACAAAATGAATATAAAGGAGCAGAAGTACTAATACCTGAAGCAGTACCATCTGAAATTGAAAATCATGCCAATAAAAGAAAAGAAAGTGGTTATAAAGGATTAGAAGAATTAAAAGAATTACGTAGACTTAGTCAGGAAGGTATTATATCTATATCATTCGTTGGAAGAAGACCTAAACTTGAAGAAATATCTCTAGCAGGTGGTGGAGAAATAGATGCTATGATAAGAGATATTGCAAGAAAACATGATGCAATATTATTTACCAGTGACAGATTACAAAAAGAAATAGCAGAAGCTCAAGGAGTTAGAACATACTTCCATGAAAAAACACCTGAGTATAAACCAACTGAAAAAACTATCCTAGAAAAATATTTTACAGCAGACATATCATCAGTACACTTAAAAGAAAATACCACCCCTATTGCTAAATCAGGAGCTCCAGGACATGTGGAATTAATAGAATTAGATTACATTCCACTAAGATATAATGATTTAGAAAAAATTACTGAAGAATTATTAGAACAGACAAAAATAAGACATGATTGTTTTATTGAAATAAATAAAAAAGGAGCTACTGTAATTCAATTTGGTGATTTGAGAGTTACTATTGCAAAACCTCCATTTTCTGAAGGTTATGAAATAACAGCTATTAAACCTGTGAAAAAACTTGATTTAATAGATTATAATGTAAGTAATGAATTGCTAAATAGGTTATCTAATGATGCTAAAGGAATTCTCATAGCAGGTTCTCCAGGAGCAGGTAAATCCACATTTGCACAAGCTCTAGCTGAATATTATTATTACGATATGGAAAAATTAGTTAAAACTATGGAATCACCAAGAGATTTAAATTTAGATGACAATATAACCCAATATGCTCCTTTAGAAGGAAACATGGAAAATACGGCAGATATCTTATTACTAGTGAGACCTGACTTCACAATATTTGATGAAGTAAGAAAAACAAAAGACTTTGAAATTTATTCCGATATGAGACTAGCAGGAGTTGGAATGATTGGTGTTGTACATGCAACTCGTGCTATAGATGCTGTTCAAAGATTTTTAGGTAGACTGGAATTAGGTATTATTCCATCAGTAATCGATACTACCATTTACATAGAAGATGGTGAAATTAAAACTGTTTATTCAATTGAATTGGTTGTTAAAGTACCTACAGGAATGCTTGAAGCTGATTTAGCTAGACCTGTGATTGAAATCAAAGATTTTGAAACTAATCAATTATTCTATGAGATATACACTTATGGTGAACAAACTATTGTAATGGATATTAATAAAGCTTCTCAAAACAATAATGAAGATCCTGATGAAAAAAGTCCTGTAAGTAAAATTGTTGAAAGAGTTATCAGACATGAAGTTAATAAAGTTGCTCCTAATGCAGTTATGGAAGTTTCTTTAATCTCTGAAAAACGAGCTTTACTTGAAATTGATCCAGAACATACAGGAGCAGTTATTGGTAAAAATGGTAGAACAATTGCTAAAATTGAAGAAAGAGCTGGTATCAGCATTGATGTTGAAGAACTTGAAATTAAGGACATTGACCATAAAATACCTATTAATGTTAATGTTTCTGGTAACTATTTATCATTGAATTTCAAAAAAGAAGATATAGGATCAAGTTATGATATTATTGTAGAAGATGAATATTTATTCACAGCAACTGTAGGTAAAAAAGCTAATATACGTCTCAAAAAAGATATTGAAATGGCAGAAATTGTAATTAAAGCTATGAAAAAAGATGAACCAGTATATGCTAGACTTAGAAATGAAGATTTTTATTAAGAGGTAAAATATGAAAATAAGTGTTTCAACATTAGGCATGTATCCTGCAACAATTGACAAAGTATTGGAATTCGTGACAAGTGACTTGAAACTTGATTATCTGGAAATTGTTAAGGAATATCCATATAATAATTTAACACAAGAAGAATTTGAAAATTATGACATTAATTTAAGTATACATGCACCTATGTCAGATATTAATATTGCTTCACATGTAGATAAAGTTAGAGAAGCATCTATTATGGAGATGATAGATTCATTCAAAGCAGCTAACGAATGGGGAGCCGACAGAGTTGTAGTTCATCCAGGTACTATACCTATCATGGGATTAAAATTCACTGATAAAATATTGGATTATAATTTAGAGTCTTTAAAGAGACTTGATAAAATAGCTGATGATTATGGAGTTATGATGTGTGTAGAAAATATGCCGTTATTTGAAAGAATGCTCTATACCAATATTGATGCATTATTTGAATTAGTTGAAAATGAGTTAAATTGTGGTATAACTATGGATGTAGGTCATGCTCATAATAATGGCTTCAGTGAAGAGGAAATGTTCAATTGTGATAATATTCATCATATACATCTAAGTGATAATGATGGTAGCTTTGATATGCATCATGAACTTGGAAGACATGATATTAATTTTCCAAAAATATTTAAAATATTAAAAGAAAAGAAATATGATGATATTAGTGTAATTGAAGTTAAAACAAAACAACAAATCTTAAAAAGTATAGACTACCTTAAAAAAATAAATATTCTTTAATCTAATTAGGAAGTGATTTTTATTTCAATGCACTCTATAATTAAAAAGGATAGAATCATTGTAACTGATGAACATGCCCATAATTTGTATAATAAACGTTATTATGGTAATTTAACTAGTTCAGGATTAGAATTATCTTATATCGAAGCTTTATATTTACTTGGTAAAGATAAAATTGAGGTTTTTGATGAAAATGAAACTCAGGTAAATTTTGAAGAACTAAAAGATATTATAAGAAAAAAACATATATTTTCTCATTACTTAGTTTATAGCGATCTTCGTAATAGGGGATATATCCTAAAAACAGGATTCAAATATGGAAGTGACTATAGAATATATGAAAGAGGTCATGCACCAGGTGATGGACATTCAAGTTTTTTAGTTAAAATATTATCTGAAGAACAATCAATTAAAGTAACTGACTTCTCAAGTTATGTTCGTGTTGCACATGGTGTACGTAAAACATTACTTTTAGCCGTAGTTGATGATGAATATAATATAACATATTATAATATTGAATGGACTAGACCTTAAATTAAGTTTAATAGGAAGATGATAACTTGAATCAAATAATAGACCCATGGGGCTCATCAATTATTGATTATGATAAATTAACCCAACAATTTGGTATAAAACCATTTAGTGAAGTAATTGATGATGTTCCTAACCCTAGTAAATTAATGACAAGAGGAATAATCTTTGGACATAGAGATTATAAACAGATAAATGATGCATTAAATAAGAAAAAACCATTTGCAACAATGACCGGTATGATGCCTAGTGGTAAAATGCATATTGGACATAAAATGGTTGTTGACCAACTCAAATGGTATCAGGAAAAAGGTTCAGACATATTTTTATCAATAGCAGACATGGAAGCATATGCAGCAAGATCCATTAATAAAGAAGAAGCACGAAAATTAGCTTTAGAAGAATATATTGCAAACTATATAGCATTAGGTCTTGATGTTACTAAAGATAATTTTCATATATATCTTCAATCAGAAAATGAAGAAGTTAAAAACTTAGCTTACATGATTGGTAAAAAAGTTACATTTAGCCAAATGCGTAGTATTTATGGATTTGACAATAGTACCAATGTATCACATATTTATACACCACTATTACAAGTTGCTGATATTTTACAACCACAACTTGAAAAATATGGTGGTCCTAAGCCTGTAATTGTACCTGTTGGACCAGACCAAGATCCACATATAAGACTAACAAGAGATTTGTCTTCAAAATTCAATGATGAATTTGGATTTATTGAGCCATCAGCAACATTTCACCGATTTATGACAGGATTAACTGGTGAAAAAATGAGTAGTAGTAAACCAAAAACTGCTATTTATTTAACTGATACAACAAAAGAGGCTGTTAAAAAAGTTAAAAGTGCAAAAACCGGTGGTCGTGAAAGTCTTAAAGAACAAAAAGAATTAGGTGGACAACCAGATAAATGTTCAATTTATGAATTATTAGTTTACCATTTAATAGAAGATGATGAAAAACTTGAAGAAATTAAAAATAAATGTTTGAATGGTGAAACTCTCTGTGGAAACTGTAAACAATTAGCTTCTGAATTACTTGAAGATATGTTTGAACAATTAGATAGTAAACGAGAAGAATCCGAAGAAATTGCCCAAAGTTTATTATAATTTATTACAACGTGATAATATGGAAGTCAAAAAAACAATAGTCTCTTATATTCATAGGATGAAATATTATGTGCTTTTATCATTAGTAATATTCCTTGCATCCCTTATATTATCCTATGTATATCCAGGTACATTTCAATCATTAGTATTACCAGCAGTTCAAGGTTTAAATCAGGGCGTTCAAAATGGTACTATAGCTTTAGAAACAATATCATTATTTACTAATAATTTTTCAGTAGCTTTATCATTATTTGCTGGTGGTGTCTATTTCAGTATACCTACATTATATCTATTAATTTATAATGGATTAGTTATTGGATTTACTGGAGCTCAATTAAATTTAAATTATTTTTTAACATATACCTTACCTCATGGTATAGTTGAATTATCAGCTATTGTTTTAGCAGGAGCTGCCGGATTTAGAATAACTCATGGAATAATAACTTTATTATCAGGTATTAAAATTAAGGATTCTGATAAAATAAAATATTTTAAAGCACATGGAATAATAGCAATAAAAATGATTATTGATGCTATCATTTTGATATTGATTGTTGCTATATTATTAATCATAGCAGCTTATATTGAAGCAAATCTCACAATACCTCTAGGTAACCTAATTTTAGGTTCTTAATCCCCTATTTTTTTTAATTTAATACAACTATTTTTGAAAATAATTACATAATTAATTATAATAATTAAGTAAGACATTGAACATAATAATATTATCAAGAGATAGAATAAAAAGGGTGAAATTATGTCTGAAGAACTTGAAGAAATATGGACAAATTATGATAGACAAACTGTTTTCAATTATGTAGAAACCCGTTTACACCATTACTTATTTACTAAAATATTTAAAGATGAATCAGAAATTATGAGTAAAATAATTGAAATAAGTTCAATTGAATTAATGGGATTTAAAACTAATTACTGGTTAAATCTTCCAGAAACACAAGATTTAATTAATAATTTTGATAAACTAAAAAAATTATTAGAAAGTAAAGATTTAAATGATACTCCATACAATGACATTGTTGGTTTAGTAAAATATATGTTTGAACATGTGAAAGATGATCCTGTGACAAGAATCCAAAATAAAAACTTTGATGAAGATACATTGAATGAAATAAACAATTCTTTACTTGAAAATAAGAAAAAAATATCTTCACTACTTAAAAGTGATTTTTTATCTGATGTAGAAACACCAGACATTATAGTATTAACTTTGCTGGAAAATGCATGTAAAGCTACAGATGAAATCTATAATTTAGCAAAAGTTTATGAAGTATATGATGCTTTATTTGTATTCCCTAATAAATTAGAATTATATAATACTATAAAAAATGAAATACTTACTTCAATGAGTAATGATAAACTGTTTGAATTATATGTATTATTAAATACATTAGAAGTTCTTGAAACTACAAAAGGTAAAATTACTTTCCAAAAAGCAGGTGTGAGAGAACTTGCTGAATACTATTTCCAAAGTGAAGAGAATAATATGGAACACACTACTGTAATGCAAATTTTCTTCCATGATTTACCTGAAGAACTAGAAGCAAAATTCAAACCAATTCTTAAATATCCATATGTATGTTTAAGAATGAAAAATTCAGTTAAAGCACGTAATTTAACTAGAGTTAGTTATTTATTACTTGAAATTGAAAGAATTACAGATAATCAAATTAAATATAAATGTAAAGCTACAGAGGATATACGTAATATTCTTGTTGTATGGGATCACAGATTATTTAATGATGAAAAGTCACATATTAAAGTTCTGGATTACAAAACTTTACAGATGGGACTTAATAAATCATTTGGTAATATATTTAAGTTCCCTAATGTTAAAAATGTGGATGCTATTCTTGAATATTTACCATACTTTGAAGATACAAGCAATGAATTCATGATTTATGAGAATGGTTCTAGCTTTTATGAAGATGATGCTGATTTCTTTAAAGATGATGTTTATCAAGAAAATTTATTCAAAACATTCGACAATAGTCAGGAATGGGAAGAAGAAGGCTGGAAATACATTAATAATCATGAATTAATCAAAAGATTAGATTTATTATCCCTTATGAAAGTAATTTACATAATATTCCAGAAAGAAAATGTCAGACCCGGATTTTTAGGTACGTTGATGAAAGATGGAACTATATTAACAATACTTCAAAGATTAAAAGAAATTAGAGATGTTAATGAAAGTGAAATTACTGATTTATATTCACCATATAAAAAACTTAAATGTTGTCCCATACATGATCCTGATTTCTATGCAGAAAAAGAACAAGAAATGGATGATTTATTAGCCCGAAAAGCAGATTAATCATCTGATTTTTCCCCACCACCTTTTTTATAAATTTTAGTTTATGATAACTTATTTTAAATGGATTAATTAGTATACAAAAAGGTATTACATTTTAAAGTATTTATTTTTAAATAAGTATTAAAGTAATACATTATAAAGCTATTATTAGTTAAAAGTAATACTATGAATCCTCCATTATATAAAATAAATCCAAATAGCTGTTTTTAAAACGAATAATTTAAATAAAATAAACATTATAAATTAACATGTACATAATAATAAAAAATTAAAAAAAAGTATTAATTTAATTAAGCAAATTATAGGAGGAAAAAAAATGCACATACCTGATGGATTTATATCCATACCATTATGTATAATTTTATATGTTATAGCAATAATTTTCTTATACTTATCTGCTAAATGGAGTAGAGAAAATTTAAATGAAAAATATATACCATTATTAGCTGTATTAGCTGCAGGTATCTTTGCAATTATGTCATTTAACTTACCAGTACCATTTGGTTCAAGTGGACACTTATTAGGTGCTGCACTAGTTGCAATAGTATTCTGTAGTCCATATGCTGCTATCATAGTATTAGCCGTTGTATTATTAATACAAGCATTATTCTTCGGAGATGGAGGAATTACTGCACTTGGAGCTAATATTATCAATATGGGAGTAGTAGGAGGATTTGTAGGTTACTACGGATTTAAAGGATTAAAAGACACTATTGGAAAATATCCAAGTATTTTTATAGCTTCATGGGCTGCTTGTTTCATAGCCGCATTAGTAGCAGCTGTTGAAATGGCTTTAAGTGGAACATTCCCAATAGGTTTAGGATTATTCTATATGGGTGGATACCATGCAATGATTGGAATAATTGAAGCAATAATAACAGTTATAATAATAAAAGGTGTTGAATCAGTTCGACCTGATTTACTTGCTTGGAATAGAGAATAGGTGATAACATGGAAAATAATAAAGTTTATGTAGGAATATTCATAGTAGCATTACTTGTATGTATATTATCACCATTTTTAGCTTCAAGTGCCCCTGACGGTTTAGAAGCCTCAGCTGAAAAAATTAATCCAAAATTATTAGAAGCAGAACAAGCACTTAATGTATCAATGCCAGATTACACTATTGAAGGAATGGAAGATAATCCTTTAGTTGGTGTAGCTTGTTTGATTGTTGGATTAGTAATATCTTTAGCTGCATGTTATGGTGTATTTTACTTGATAACAAAACGTAATAAGTAACTATTGAAGAAAAAAAAATTCTTCATTCTTTTTTTTTTAAAAAAATATCTTTGTGGAAATCTAATTTTTAATCGAAATGTAATCAGTCAAACATTTTTAAAAAGTAATTCTGCAAAGTCAATAATAAAATTTAAATGATAACAAATCCAGTATTATTTTAAAAACTTTTTAATATTCATAAATATATAGATTAATTAGGAGTTAAAGTATGGTAAGTATAACAGAATTACAACAACAAGAATATCTTTCCAATCAAGAAAGTATTATTCATAATGTAGATACCCGAATTAAACTAATTGTCTTGGTATTAGTCATTGTATTTACTGTAACTTCAACAAATTATATTATTTTTTTAATATTAGAATTATACTTACTATCCCTTATAGTAATTTCAAAAATATCATTAAAAGATGCGCTAATTAGGGTTCTTTTAATATTGCCTTTTGGATTCTTTATAGCGATATTTCAACCATTTATTCAGCCAGGTCAAATATTATACACATTACCCCTAAATATTAATATAACTTTAGAAGGTATTCTATTTGCAGAATTATTAATGGCAAGATTAACAGTAAGTGTGACTTCAATCATATTATTTTCATTCATAACACCTATGAGAGATCTTGCAGAAGCTTTCAGACAACTACACGTACCTGATATTTTTGCAATGATTTTTACATTATTTGTTAGATTCATATTTTTATTCTTTGATGAACTAACAACAATCAGACAAGCACAAGCAAGTAGATGTTTTACATTATCTAAAAGTAAAGCTCCCTATTCCTGGAGATTAAAACAAGTAGGTTACTTATTTTTAATGATGTTTATACGTTCCTACGAACAAGGTGAAAGTGTTTATAATAGTATGGCTAGCAGAGGATATAATTCTGAAAGTAAAATTTATTATTCACAAGAAAAAATATCAAGAACTAGTATACTTTATCTGTTAATACCAGTCTGTCTAATAATAATTTTGTTTACATTGAATTATGTTCACATAATTTAATACAAACATTTTTTTCTCAAAAAAATATAAAAAGAATCAATAATATTTTAACTAAGAAACAATAAACATTATATTAGTACAAAATCAGGATAATTTAATATAACTATAATTCTCTGATTCAAATATAAATACTAAATAAGGTGAGATAATTGGATTCTATAATAGAAATTAACGATGTAACTATTAACGAATGGGATAAATCAATTATAAAAGCTAAAATTACTGATGAAAATGGAAAAAATATCAGTGGTAATGCTGTAATTAAAAGTGATGGTCAAACAATCGTACGAGGAAAAGTAAATAATGGAGTATTTGAACAACCATTTGATTCTTCAAATTTCCATAAAACAGAATATGAATTTGAATTAATTTTCAGTGGAACTGAAGAATGTGATCCGGCCAGTAAAAAATTTAAATTAATTATTAAAATCAATGAAGATGCTTCATTTTCATTTAATGATTTACAGAATGCTACATTTAGATTAGCTCGTTGGATTAAATACAACAAAAGATTACCTGGAAAAATAATCATTAACGATTACAAAGTTACTGTAGGAAATTTAATGTATTGCTGTGCAAAAACAGTTCAATTATTAAATAATAATGAAAATGTTGATAATATTAAAATATCCCGATTTGACTCTCCAAAAGTTTCAAGTGAAAGCATAAAAGAAACTTGTTTATTATCAAAAGAAGAATACTTAAAAATTACAGATGAAATTATAAACCAATGCGAAAATAATGGTCAAGAACCATCATATATAGAAATAGAAAATGGTAAAATAGGTTATATGAATTTAATTTATTTATTCTGTATAATTATAGCTAACAGTTCATCTGAAGGACTTCTTTCAAAAGTCTATTTAAGACCTTGGAAAGAATTAACTGCATAATCTTATCCTTATTTAATGGTTTAAAAACCATTTTAAAAACTTTTTTTAATATTTAGGGTGTCCGCCAAAATCTTAACATCCTTTACCCAGCAAGGATTATCAGCACCCACTCACGTAGTAGCCAACCAGAATATTACTTTATCACATGACCAGTTATAATCTCTGGACACAAGCTGGGCTTACCAAGTTCATCTTCCGTCAGACTTCAACCAAATTAGATTATCCTATTACACCGACAAAGCATTAAACAGGTTATGAACAAATTCACTTCAATTGAGAGTGAACTACCACACTTTGTAACACAATAGGTAATCAATATCCATTTCCTATCGCCCGACATGACGACGCTTATATGATTTCACTTAACGTTAATCATATTGATCTTTCTCTAGCCCTCATATCCCTCGGATATTAGAAACATGATTAGACATTTAACTCTCATGCAACCCACAAACTCCGTTACCAAAGAATGCAGTTTCGAGCGAAAATAACCTACATAACTAGATTAACAACATCCGAAATAAATAAAAGATGTTGTACTGACTTTTAAAGAGGAAAAACTATGGCTCGTGCACTAATTGCTTGTCACACAAAAAAAATTAAAAGATAGGTTCATTCAAATACTTCATCTTTGGGTAAATATTCACATAAATGAATATATTTTTTATCTGGATTGATTTTGAAAATTAATATTTTATTACCAATTTCGACCCATTTATACTCTCCCAATGGCTTTTCAAAACTATTAAATTTATTTTTGTGATTAATAGTTATTTTGGAATGTTCTTTAATCTCATCAATTTTTCTTGTAACAATATTATATTCTTTAAGATTTACATCATGAATTTTTTTGAACTTTTTTTCAAGTTCCCCGTCTATCATCACTTCATAATTCATCACACTATCCTCCATTTTAAGTTTTAATCACCGAGAAAAAAAACTTAAGTTAAATTCTAAACAATGTTTAATTTTATTATAAAAATTTAATCAAATATTTAAAAGGACAATGAAAATAAAAAATTAAAAAGAATAAATATTAATTAAATTTATACAATTATTATATACCTCACTAGTATATATACTTTGTTCTTTAAAACATCAAAAAATATACGATAACTAATTAAAAAATAGTTTGATAAATACAAATATTTTAAAAATTTTTAAAAAAAAGTATACAATTTAAAAATAAATAGAAAAAAAAACAAAATAAAATTAATAAAAATTAAAATTTCATTTCATTATAACATACCCATTGCACCTAACATGGATTGAATACCTAAAATGAATATTATTAATCCACCAATAAATTCAATATAATTAGCATATTTAATTGCAATACGTGTTCCATAAGTCCCAATTAGTAACCAACATACAACAACTATTAGAGATAAGACACCCAATAAAATAGGATTAACACCATTTGTTACTCCCTGAGAAGCCAAGACTAAGTTTTCTATGTTACCAAAGATTAATAAACCCAAAAATGGAACAAATTCATTATTAGACATTTAATCACCTAATTACCCTATTACATGAGTTGCTTCTAACATTGATTGAATACCTAGAACAAATATTGCAAAACCACCAATAAAATCTATGACATTAGCATAGTTTAAGGCTATAGATGTTCCGACAGTACCCACTATTAACCACATAAGTACAAAACCTAGACTTAATAATCCTAATTTTTTCATATTAACGCCGGCTACAACTCCTTGAGAAGCTAAAATTAAATTTTCAATATTACCAAAAACAAGTAATGGTATTAATGGCATTATTCCTTCTAACATGACTTTTGTCTCCTAATAATTTTCTTAATATGAAATATAAATTATTACAAAATAAAATAAATATAATCATTAACCAAATAGAAATTATATCATATATTATTATTAAATATTGTTATTATTAAAATAAGTTTACATAAAAAAAATAACTACTAAATTCTTTAAATAGCCATATATTGTTTTTAAAAAATTTTATAATTAATTAAATCCACAAATATTTGTTTTTAGAAGTTTATACAATTAAATTAAATAAAAATTAATACATCAAAAAAATAACTAACATAAATGAGTCCTCGACAAAAATAATTTTTGATAGAATGAAAGTATTACTAAATATTTATAGTTAATACTCTTTTT
>AUXO013632857.1_pt1 | contig 12755 bp, 15 predicted proteins | sample 768731 | NCBI WGS metagenome assembly AUXO01 (sample SAMN02715735, study PRJNA202380) | gut metagenome | biome: sheep rumen | host: Ovis aries | place: New Zealand: Palmerston North | reverse complement strand
GAGACCTCACGGGATAAGTCTGCCAGTCTTTCCTCGTCTACCTGCCTGATTTACGCCTACGGGTTACGGTTGCCTTTAGGACTTCACTGCCTTGAGCCAGTTTATCCGCCGTAAACGCCTTATATCAGGTTTCTGTTCGTCAGGCTACGATTTCGCTATCCCTTCCTCTCGCCTGCACCTCACGATGCAAACCTTGGGAGTCGCTATGGGGTTCGTCGGCAACTACGTCCCTCGTGGACTTTCACCACAGACTGACGGCATGCCCGTCATACTCAAAAACCCACATATCTTCTATGTGTCCATAAAATGCCACATCTGTCTGTATTAAAAAAATCCCATTTTATAAACTCATACTCTGAAAGCTTATCTTTCCATCCATCCATGTATTCATCGAATATGGGTGGTACTGGATCATTTGATAACCAGCAATAGTGAATAATCTTCGGTATCATATTAGTTTCCCTTTCTATCAACCTTCAAAACTATAGTCTAAACAACACTCTTGCAGGCACCCCACCCACACATGTGTTGGGCGGAACATCTTTTGTAACCACCGCCCCTGCTCCTACTACTGACCCTTTATGTACAGTCACACCGCTCATTATTTGAGCACCATATCCAATCCAACAATTATCCTCTATGATTATATCTGATTCTCTCATACCTTGTTGTTTCATTGGAACAATTCTACTCTTATAATTATGGTAAGTTGTTCGAATATGAACATTGTAACTAATCATACAATTATCACCAATGACAATCTTAGATTCTCGCCCTGCAATTAATTGACCACCATTAACAAAGCTGTTTCTTCCGATAATAATACTTGAAGGATGCTCAACAAGAGTGTCTCCACCGATTCTTCCACCATGGCTCTCTACTTTTTTTGTGAGATATCTTTCAATACAAACCTTCTTAAATGTCTCGAATTTATAAAAGAGCAGACCCACTAGTCGCAACATTTACCTTCACCTCTTTTTACCCACCTAATGCAAATCATTTTATAGAGATTTATTGTGATATATTCTGATTTAAAAATGAGAAACAGAATCTTAAACAACGAAAAATACTTACCATCTTTCACATCTGCAATGTAATTGCACAGTCTACTATATGCCTCTTCATACCTCTCTGATTTCTCGGTTGTAACCCTCGAATTAAGATATTTGTCAACTTCCTCTTGTGATACTTTTTCTATATTGCTATAGTTTTTTTGTAAATACAGCGCAGAAAGCATTTGCCTTAGTGCATTATTTCTTGAAATACCTTTTGTATTAACCCTGTAACTCAGCAAAATTGAATCTGCAATCCCAATCTTGAATCCTTGTTTTATAGCTCTCAACAAGAAATCATAGTCTTCGCATGCTTTTATTTCTCGATATCCACCTAATACATCATATACTTCTTTTTTTGCAAGCCATGATGGGTGTGCTACACAATTATCATATCTGAGTAATCTAGCCACAGTTTTACAATTAAAAGAATAATTACTTCTTCTATCAACTATATTGCCTTCTTCCGATATTCTCCTTAATTCGCACCCTACTAAATCTAGTTTGTGTTTTTTAATGTATTCAATTTGCTCAATAATTCGATTCTTATCAGCAATATCATCTGCATCCATTCTTGCGATATACTCTCCGTGAACATATCTTAAAGCTTCATTTAAACTCGCAGTAAGACCTATGTTTTTTTTATTCTTTATAGCAATAATTCGAGAATCTTTTTTTGCATATGACTCAATGAATTGTATTAGCATTTTGTTGTCTGGATTGTCAATAACAATTATAAATTCTATATTTCTATATGTCTGATGCAAAATTGATTCTATTGACATTTTAAGGTATTGCTCTGACTCACTATAGGCACTCATTATTACGCTAATCAAAATTTCCCTCCAGTCCTAGTCTTTGGACTTTTTTAATCCTGACGAATTTGCAAGTTTGTACAGTAAAACACTTGGTAAAAAATACATATACAGACTTTTGAACAAGATAAAAGACTGTCCTCTCACTAAACTCATAGACACAAAAGTTGTTATCAAAAAACCGAAAAATAATTTGAATTTTTTATCATTGGAATATTTAAAAAGGGAATAGTAGAAGCGATATGCTAAACATATGACCATAGGAATTATTATTATACCTAGCCACCCAGACAAAAGATATGCCTCAGTTGGCAAAAACCCACCTATTCCAAACCATTCCCCTGGTGCAATATAATTTATAGATAGATATTCGGCAATGGTAGGCTCATCCAAAAAGAAAACAAAGTTTTTAACATTGCTTTTAAATACAAAACCAGTATTTATCATGTCTTTGCTCATCAGATACATTAATGAATTTCCTGGATATGTGTAGTCCTGAAATACAATAGTCCTAATTTTGAACAAATCAGTTATCATAGATGACTCGAGTCCTATTCCTTCAGTGTTTCCTCTGTTATATCTTACAAACTGTGATGCCATTATAATTACTACAATAATCAGGGAAGGCTTTATGAATTTTTTTAAATCTTTTAGCCCTATCTTGATATCATAGTATTCTAACGAAACATATAGTATTCCAATAACGGAAGCCAACAGAATCCCTCTATTACCAATGCGAATACAAGTCATAATTGCAGGTATTAAAACACTTGACATCATTATTATGTAAGCCATCTTTTTTTGAGACCTTTGCATTAAAAAGAAGTCTATTAGAACAAAAACAAATACATATTCAAGTGCAATAAACCACAGTATATTTGACTTAACTACACTTTGATTCTGGTAACTCATTAGGTTTCTATATCTTATATATAGTACAATAAGAAATAGCGACATTATTACATGTATACACCAATATATATACTTCCCATATCTTTTGATTCGGTAATGTGGCACCCTTATCTTCAAATCTAAAACAGTTCTTCTTTGCATTATTTCGAAAAAAAACGCCATACTTACTAAAAAAAGGGCGCAGTAAAGGTTATATGATGTAAGTATCTCAGTATCCGATATGACAACATGAGAAATAGTGTTTGTGTAACTATTGTCTATATATCTAGCAAACGATGGCATGACACAGTACAAAACCATGAGTATATACATGGTTCCAAATATTTTATCTTTATTGAAAATATGTATCCATATCAGCATCTCAACTGCTGTTATAATGAGCATTGTCAACATTTACAAATTCTCCAGTATTATACTCAAAGTAGCGAAACAAAACTCGTATAATTAATTTCAGCCGACGACAATTCTTCCCATTGTTCTCTACTCTTCTGTCTCTTTGACAAATAAATATTATTCGGTAACATTATCATTTCCTTTAGCAAATCGCATAATTTGTATTCATCAATATCCATATTAACCAACCTACCATTATCATCATTGACAAGTTCTCCTGTTCCGCCTACATTTGTTGCAATTACCGGAATCCCAAAGGACTGAGCTTCCATAATTGAAACTGGAAGTCCTTCGGTAGTACTAACATTACAAAAGTACATTATTGAATTCTTTTTATAGTACTCGGCTACTTCTTGGTTGGAAACGCGCCCCAACATGAGGACATTATTCGTCGTATGCTCTTTCTCTAGTATCTCTTTGATTAATTCAAATTCTTCTCCATCACCAACACAAACCCATTTTACATCTGGAATATAATGTACAAGTTTAGAAAATGCCTTAGCGAATAAACTCATTCTTTTAAGTGGTTCTAATGTGCAGCATGTAAGCAATACTTTCTCACCAGTATAGTTTCCTTTACCATAATCCTTTGTTCCTAATCTCGATACTACAATCTTATTCTTGGCCCATGGATATTTCCTATCTAAATAATTCTTACCTGCGGAAGAGCATGGAAAACAAAAATCCAAAGTTTTTAACAACCTATCTTGAAAAGGAATATAATTGCCCCATGCCCTTTCCCAATACAGATCATAACCGTGTGCTCTAGCAACCAAATGAGCACTGTTTCCACGCTTATTATTTAAAGAATCAGCAAGCATAACTGCTGTTATTGCCTGATACGAAAACCAAAAACTATATATAGTTAACTTATGAAAAGAAATATGGTTATCTTTCAGAATTTTAAAGATTTTTTTCTTAGCAAGTTTAGCACGTCCACGACTATATAATGCCGAAATAAAATGTATTAGATTAGTTTCATTAATCTTAAAAATGTTCCTTCCACCAATTAATCCAAAGAAAACGCTTTTAACATATTTTAGTAAAGTATTATTCTCACCTACTGGAAAACTATATACATTATGAGGACACATCCTTGTCCTTCTTTCTCCATATGGTGCATTTATCGAAAAAATATATATATTATCAAACACACAACTAAGATAGTTGATTTCATTCTCTAAAAAAGGTTCAGCAATTAAATATGGGTAATGATTAGTAATTAGAAGTAAATCTTTCATGCCCTATCCTTATTATTTGTTAAGTAATCTTCTTTAATAAATCTGTACTATGCCTATACACTTTACCATGACGTAATAGTCTTTTTTCAATAATTTTTAAATCTCGAGGTTCACATTCCTCAAGATAACCTTCTCCTACATCGTCACGATTATTCTTATCCGTAGACTTATGATATCGTCCACCTATAACACATGGTATATTAAACATATCCATTAAAGAACAATATTGATCTATGTCAAGAATTGTTATTCCATCTAAAACAGGTCGTATATACATACAAAACTGTAGTTTTTTCATATTTTTAGCTTGTTCTAACATTTTGATTCTGTTTTCTATACAAGTTGTCCCTTTTTCGATTTCTTTTGAATGTGAAATAGTAGGCATACTTACATTTATGGTAATATGCCCATGATACTTACACATATTGTCCATTAATAATAAAAAATCAGTAGATATAAATTGTTTTGTGGATATTTGTATTGAATTCTCATATTCTATTAATCGCTCAATCATTTTTAATGTATCTTGATATATATCCTTACTCCAACATTCACTATAGCAACCAAAAGATAGAATAGTTCCTTGCCGACCACGTTTGAAACAATCCATTGTTTGTAAAATACCCAAAGCCTCACAATAATCAAGCTTTCTATTAGAATAATCTAAAGATGAAGTCAACTCAGGAAGATAGCAATATTCACAACTACACTCGCATCCTATTTTAAGATTTATAAATATCCTTTTTTTATTTCCAAAAATCTGTTTCAAATCCATATCCTTTTTATCGATTATATATGTGTTTCAACTACAGATATTAGTTTAACTCCTTTATCTTTAATCTTTTTTCTTGCATCCTTTACTAATGGTTCAAAAAGCACAAGACAAATATTAACATCATATCCATACTTCTTCAAATCTTTTATCGTATTACATATCTTTGAACCACCCGTTGAACTATCATCTATTATTAATGCAGTAGTCCCCTTGTCCGGAATTGGGTAACAATCAAAGTCTGCCCGCATATCCGTTTCATCTTCTTTAAAACGTTGCGCAGATTCATGAAGTACAAAGGGTTTTTTTATGATCTTTGAAAACTCGTAACCTAATATTGGGCTCCCATCTTTCGGAGTCACTATAAAATCGCAACTATACTCGACGGAATAATCATTTTCTTCCATTGTTAAATGCCAATAATTAGACAGAATATTTGCAAAATACTTCGCATTATTTGCTACACAAGTTGCTCCTATCAAATCGTAATAGTAATCCATTTTTATTTTGCGATGTTCTCCCACGGCAATACTCTTATTAATCACATATTTTTTCATCGCCTCTCTAGTTACTTTTTCTATGTCTGAGTCTCTTAGTTCACTTGGGTAATTAATACTTTCATTCCTGTTCTTTATCTTTTTAATGTCGTATCCCATTTCTTCTAATACTTTCAACGTATCATCAGACTGATTCAAGTGAAAGAATCTTCTAATGGAATTTGGCAAAAACCCCACATAATCTAACACTCCTAACAAAGAAGATACTGCCAAAACATATATAATTATTTTCTCAATTATTTCACTAATGTTCATACATCTTTCCAATTCGATTACATTATCTATAATCTTATTAAAACCTTTCAAATATCATTAAAAAACTTTTTCAAACTTTTTCGCCAATTTCTCATATGTAAAATATTTAATTGCAGCTCTATGACCATTATTTCCAAGCTCCATACGCTCTTCTAAGCTCATTCTATACAATTTATTAATTCCTTCTTTCAATGAACTCACATCTCCAGGAGCAACTGATACGCCACAGTTATACTTAACTATATAGTTATTGGGCGCGTCGACCGCATATAGTATTGGCTTGCCTGACATCATTGAATCAAATAATTTATTCATGCATATTCCGTATTTAAAAACAGAATTCTTTACACCTGCCACATATAACGCATCTACCATTTTAAGCAACTCAGGTATCTGTTTCTTCGGTATTTTATTTAGGAAGAAGAAAAGCTCTGGATACCTGTTATTCGCTTGTTTCTCTAACTCTTGCTTAATAGAGCCATCACCAACAAAAGCTACGACTACATTTTCATTTCCCAAAGCTTGAACTGCCTGTATTAACTCTGGCAAAGAATAATAGTTTGTCATTGATCCAAAAAAACATATTATAAACTTATTCTGATTCCTTAAATTCTTTAATATATTATGTGTTGATGTATTTAACTTTTCAGGCTTCTCCCAATCCTCTGTGTTAATTCCATTGACAATTGATATATACTTATCTTCTCTCATCCCGTGTTTGATTAAATACCTTTTTGAGCACGGTGGCAATGATACAACTGCATCCGCATGCTTGCAGAAGGAGTTTTCTGCTAGTTGCATAGCAACAACAAACGGATGATACTTACTCATTCCATTTACTTCAGTTAGCACCGCCGGCCACATATCATGTATTTCATGAATCAGTCTCGCTTTATTTCTATATTTCCTAATCCTCTGTCCAGCATATGTGTCTAACGGATAAGTTGAAGATGTGATAATAACATCTGGCTTAAACTTTTTTGCTATCCATTTTGCTTTAATATATATTTTCCCAGCAAACTGCAACATAGATTGTATTCTTTTTAATCCATTTCCTTTATATTTAGGTGTTCGAATCCAGTAATAATTAATCCCATCAATATTACTCCTATCAAAATCTTTTCTTATTGTCGGATTATTTATTCTAAGATGCGAGTAATCTGCCGCTACAATATCAACTTTGTGCCCCATTTTAATCCACTCTTTCGATAGATGATAAGGTCGAAACTCCATCCCCATATCCGGTGAACCAGCATAATGATTAATATATAATATATTCATTACCGATTATCCCTCTCAAATCTACCAATAAAATCCTGTGTCGAGCAATTCTTTAACGGAAGTCTCACTGCTTTCCCCTCTGCTGCAGACTTATATATGGCAAGCACAAGTTCAAGAGCCCTCTTTCCGGCTTCACCATCTACTAACAATTCTTCTTTGCCTTCTATGGCATTTATCACATTTTTATATAGTTTGGTATGCCCAAATCCATACACATTAGGTGGATTCTCTGAACACTCCTTTTTCACTCTTTCTTCGTCACCAAAATAATCAGAAAACTTCCATTCCTCAATAATATTTACTGCCTCTCCGCCAGCTTTTACAGTGCCTTTCTCTCCAAAAATGTACAGCGTTTCTTCAAGATTTCGTGGATATACATTTGTTGTACCCTCTATAATTCCATAGCTACCGTTTTTAAATCTGATAACAGCTATTCCTAAATCCTCTGCTTCGATATAAGGGTGCATTAAACGATCAGTCATGCCATATACTGTATCAATCTCATCTCCCATCATCCACCGAAGAAGGTCTATGTCATGTATACATTGGTTCATAAGTGCACCACCATCTTGCTCCCATGTTCCTCGCCATGAAGCTCTGTCATAATATTCATGATCCCTAGCCCAACGTATATGAGCTGTACCATAGAGCAATCTTCCGAACCTTTTTTTATCTAATGCCTTTCTTATCTCTTGTATGCTTTTATTGAAACGATTTTGATGACAAGCACACACCAACACACCTTTATTTCGTCCTGCTTCTATTATTGCATTTGCGTCTTCAATAGAAAGCGCTATAGGCTTTTCAATAATCACATTGCAGCCTGCATTAATGCAATCAATAGCAATGGAAGCGTGCTTCCCTGATTCTGTTGCTATAGCAACAAGGTCTGGGTTTTCATTTGCAAGCAAATCTTTATAGTTTTCATATATACTAGTATTACATGATTCAATTTCAAATTTTATGAGTTTATCTTCGGCATTATCTTTCTTTACATCACATATCGCCACAATATCTAATCCGTTATTCTGAGCAGCAATGATGTGATTCGGCGAAATTCTGCCACAACCAATTAAAGCATACTTCATTTTATTATCCTTTCAACATAATGCTATTTTTTTTTCTTTGATACTCCTTGCCACAAGAAGTACATTTTAACTTATGGCTGACTTTGCACCCACATTCACAAACAAACCCTATTCTTCTCTGAGGGTTTCCAACAACAAGTTCGTAATCCTCAACGTTATTAACAATCACGGTTCCAGCACCAATCATAGCGTATCGACCTATTGTATTTCCGCAGATAATTGTTGCATTTGCTCCAATAGACGCTCCTTTACAAATAATTGTTTGCTTGAACTCTTGTTTTCTATCAATAAATGCTCTAGGATTAATAACATTGGTAAAAACTGCATTAGGTCCAATAAAAACATCATCCTCAACAATTACACCTTTATAAATTGCTATATTATTTTTTATCTTTACTCCATTACCAATCTTTACGCCTTGCTCTATAAATACATTGGCTCCTATGTTGCAATTATTACCTATCTCAACATCTTCTTGAATGATGCAGTTTTGCCATATAGATGTTCCTTCGCCAACGATTGCCTCATTGCTTATACTTGCACTTTCATGTATTTTTTTCACGGCTTCCACCCATTGACCACTTCTATAACCTTATCTATTTCATCTTGCGTTAGCTCTGGAAACATTGGTAGAACCAGAGAATGATCAGCCACATACTCAGAATTTGGAAAATCCCCTTTTACATAACCCAAATCTTCATATACTTTCTGCATATGAAAAGGCACAGGAAAATAAACCCCACTGGAAATATCATTTTCTTTTAAGTATTCACGGAGCGAATCACGATTGTCTGTTGTGATTGCATAGACATAAAAGATATGCGAATTATTACCATCAACAAAAGGTTTTTTTATAAGCGGATTGATAATTCTCTCGTAATACTGCTTTGCAATCTCTCTTCTGCGCCCATTCCAGTTATCTAAATGCGGTAATTTAACTGACAAAACTGCTGCCTGCAATGCATCCAATCGCGAATTAAATCCCCTGACAAAGTTAAAATATTTTGGAAGATTTCCCCTAAAATCTATATCTTGTTCTTGTATCTTTATATTCTTTTGAACTCGATAAGTGTACAAACCATCTATGCCACTACCATGAGCCCTCAATGCCCGACATTGTCGGTATATACTCTCATCACTCGTTACAATAATCCCGCCGTCACCTGCACATCCAAGATTCTTGGTCGGAAAAAAAGAAAAGCACCCTACATCTCCTAAGCTGCCTGCTTTCTTTCCTTTATATGTGGCACCAGAAGCTTGTGCACAATCCTCTATTACTTTTATGTTGTGCTTCTTTGCAATGCCATTTATCGCATCCATATCCGCACACTGTCCATATAAATGGACAGGTATGATTGCTTTTGTACTACTTGTAATCTTTCTTTCTATCTCTTCAGAATCTATACAATATGTGTCTTTTGTACAGTCCACAAAAACAGGCTTGGCTCCCACCGCTGTTATCGCCTCTGCTGTAGCACTAAAGCTCATTGCTGTAGTTATAACTTCATCGCCTGGTTTTACATTGCACGAACTAAGTGCAATTACAAGAGCATCTGAACCATTCCCCACACCTACTGCATATTTAACGCCACAATATCCAGCAAATTCTTTTTCAAACGTCTCTACCTTTTGTCCTAAAATATACTGTCCACTATGTAAAACGCTAAGAGCCTCTTTATCTAGTTCATTACTGATTGATTCGTATTGTCTTGATACATTCATTACAGGTATCACTGTACTTTTTCTCTCCTTCCAATCTCCTTTTTGAATAACCTGATTATCATTTCCCACCAATAATACAGCTGCTCTCTTTCAAGTCCTTTAACCGTATCATCAGACGATTTGCCGTCTACAAAAATCCATTCCATTAACTCTAATGTATAGTCCTGGTTCAATAGTGATTGGACGCATTTGTCAATATATTTTGACTCATTATATATAGGCATAACAACCGAAACAATAATACCTTTATTCATAATATCTTGCCTTATCTTCTCTTATATCTTTGTATATTCCGAACTATTATTATTTCTTCTCCTAACATACTTTACATCAGAGTATTTACCACTTACTACCTCATTCTTAAATATCCTTCCAAAACTAGTCTTGTCACCCCGAGATAAGTCATTCCACTCTGTTCCTTTAAAAAGGTCTTTTATTACAAAATGTTTACCCTTTTTTAGTTTTTTAATGCTTTCACGAGCCTTCCCAAGCAATAATTCCGTATTCATACCGAATTCCTCTCCTGTTCGTATTTTTCACTTCACAGCACCATAAGCGCTGTTTTTATAATGGTCAATAATTCTCCCATTAATCCAAATCTATTTATTGCCCCGAGATTCCACCTCATCTTCTCTGGCAGAACCTGCTTCACATATACTTCATCCACATCATCTGCGTTATTTAGGAGTCTATCTTCATCCCTAAACCTTATACTTGCCTCGCTTGTTATTCCTGCAGGCAATAAAAGAGTTGCTAAGTATTCAGACTTGTACCTTCTTACATACTTAACAACCTCTGGTCTTGTTCCTACGAAGCTCATATCACCATTTAGTACGTCTATGAGCTGTGGAAGTTCATCTAATCTTAACTTACGAATCTTGGAACCTATCTTGGTAATTCTGTTGTCATTTTCTACTGTAACAGATGCTCCCTTTTTATCAGCATCTGCTACCATGGTTCTGAATTTGTGGATGCGAAATATCTTGCCATATGATGTAACTCTTTTCTGGCGATAGAATACTGGTCCATTGGAATCCAGCTTGATTAATATCGCTATTACAATCATTGGAATAGCTAATATAATAAGTAGCACAGTTGCCATTGCAACATCAAAGGCTCTCTTTATCGCTAATTGTCCACGCTTTCTATTGAGTACTTCCCAATAAGGTCGTACTTCATCTATTCGCATGAAGTCTGGAAGATCATCCCACTTTCTTAACATCTAATACATTCCCAATCTCTTCTCTTAATACGTTACATACATAATCAACATCCTCATCACTAAGCAAAGTATGAAGTGGTAACGTAATCAAATTATGATAATAATCATACGCGTTCGGGAAGTTTTTAATATCCCATCCCTTTTCCTTGTATGCACTCATCATAGGAAGAGGCTTATAGTGAACATTAGTAGCTACACCTTTACTCGCCATTCGACTTATGATGTTATTTCTCTCATCTGTATCTATTCCATCAACCCTAATAAGATATAGATGATTGGAACTATCCATTCCATCTATATGATGATTAAGATGACTTATTCCTAATTCATCACATGTCTCATCATATCTTCTGACTATCTCGCTCCTTCTTTTAAGAAGATTAGGATATCTATCTAGTTGTCTTAGTCCAATGGCTGCAGTAACATCTGTCATGTTACATTTGTACCATGAACCAATTACGTCATATTCCCAGGCACCAACTTTGTTCTTGGCAAATGCATCTTTGCTCTGACCATGAAGTGACATTAGCTGATACATCTTATAGATATCTTCATCAGTAACGCCTGTATCATATACACTCTGTGGCAAACACCATGTGGCTGCCCCACCTTCTGCAGTTGTGAGATTCTTAACTGCATGAAAGCTAAAGCTGGAAAAATCTGCAAATGAACCCGCGCGCTTACCGTCTCGAGTTGCCCCAAGACTATGAGCGCAATCTGCAACAACGGCTACTCTTCCAAGACCTTTTTGGATGTTACTTCCCAATGACGATAGTGGGTTACTATAATCATTTAGTGGTTCATATATATTCCTTTTCTTCTCTACAATCTCGAATAATCGGTTGTAATCACATACTATTCCAGCTATATCTACTGGGATAATTGCTTTTGTCTTGTTTGTAATGGCATTTTCAACTGCTTCGTAATCCATCTCAGGACTATGGGTTAGATTGTCACCACCTCTTTGTATATCTACAAACTTAACAATAGCTCCACAATGAATGGCTGCACTCGCTGTTGCAGTATATGTATACGCAGGAACTATTACTTCATCGCCGGGTCTTATACCAAGAATACGAAGATTAAGCTCCTCTGCTGCTGTTGCCGAACTAAGGCATACTAATTTATTACTATATGAATTGATACTATCTTGTGTATTGCAATCTATATCAATTCGACCTGTATCTATGTATGCTTTCAGTCGTCTTTCTAGCAGCTTTGTTCTAGGACCAGTTGTAATCCAACCAGACCTTAAAGCCTCGCATACTTCTTCAATCTCTGTTTTAGTTATATCTGGAGGGCTAAAGCTTATTTCTTTTTTCATTTTTCTTTCAACCAATTTTTCTCTTACTTTAAAATTTCAAAACATAAAACAAACCGACTAACAAATTTCTCTGCAATCGGTCTATTATGTCTTACTATTCTTCCTTCACACTCTTCTCAAT
>AUXO013129678.1_pt1 | contig 12755 bp, 14 predicted proteins | sample 768731 | NCBI WGS metagenome assembly AUXO01 (sample SAMN02715735, study PRJNA202380) | gut metagenome | biome: sheep rumen | host: Ovis aries | place: New Zealand: Palmerston North | reverse complement strand
AAACCCATGTGCCAGTTTTCTACGTATTCAATATCATATTCTATACGTTTCTTGATTGAAGTGTCACCACGGCAACCATGGATTTGAGCCCAACCGGTCAAGCCCGGCCTGACCTGATGCTTTACCATATATTTTGGAATTGTCTCTTTGAACTGGTCAACAAAGTAAGGCCTTTCCGGTCTAGGACCGACAACACTCATGTCTCCTTTCAATACATTGAAAAACTGTGGCAATTCATCAATACTAGTTTTTCTTATAATCTCACCGACCTTTGTTTTTCTTGGATCATCCTTTGTAGTCCATTCGGACTTCTCTTCGTTTGGATCCTGGACTTTCATACTACGGAACTTATACATCTCAAAGATTTCACCGTTGTGCCCCATTCTTTCCTGCTTAAATATAATTGGGCCGGGAGATGTTAGCTTAATAGCAATGGCTGTAATAATCATAATTGGTGATGTTATAATAATTGCTATTATTGATATTATATAATCTGATGTATATTTCAAGAATTTATTGAAGTCATCATCAAGCGGAACATACCTGATATTGATTATTGGAATGTCTTCAATCATGTCTACAGACGGTTGAGCCGGGAAATATCTGATGTAGTCGGGAATGATTTCCGCCTTGATTCCCACCTTTTCACAGCTCTCCACAAGTTCATTAATCTTATAATAATATTTTAATGGAATAGCCAAAACCACCCTGTCGAAATTATTATTTTCAAGGACATGGTCGAAATCCTTAAATGCGCCAATTACTTTGCATCCTTCAATTTCACTACCGACATGCTCTGACCTTCCCAAAAATCCGCTGACTACAAATCCGAGATATGGATTTTCGTGAATCTTGCGTGCAAATGAGAACGCCAACTCATTGTCCCCAACTATAAGAATATGCTTTAGATTCTTATTGTTTACTCTTAAATTCCTTAAAAAGCTTCTTATAATAAATCTTTCAATAATTCCAAAGAATGCACCTATTATTCCCAGTAAAAATAGCATAATCCTTGAAAAGTTAGGCTGATTTATGATAAATAAAATTGAAACCAGAATAAAGAATGCAAGGATATTCACTTTTATAATCTGAGTGGCTTCCGAAAATATATTCTTATATGTCCTGCGAGGCTTATACAAACCAAATGCAAAATATAAAATCAGATAAACAGGAATAACAGCCAGCACTAAAAACAGTAAATAGCTTGATAAGCCTAAATGCCCTCCAATTGGACCGAACAATGTGGTTTTAAACCTTAACAAGAATGAACATACAAGTGATAAGATTATCACCAATACATCAATTAAAACCAACATTATGTTTAGTGCCTTTTGATTTTCCTTTATCATAATAACTACCAAAAAAATCTAGTATTGTTATATATATTATAGTTATTACATTAATTAACTTTTCTTTTTGAAGATATTCAAAAATAGTTTTAAGCAACTCAAAAGGGCAATGCCCAAATAGACAACCCAGTTTACGATAAAAAGTGACTCTGATGCATGGTGCTTTTTATAGTAGATATACATTGCACGGTAAAACTCATATATTAGCTTGGACTTTTGTTTTTTGCTGCTGGCACCCTTGAGGTGAGTGATTTTGGACTCCCCATAGTAAACTATCTTCCAGCCTCCCCTCTTTATGCGGTAGCAAAGGTCAATGTCCTCGCCATACATGAAAAAAGTCTCGTCAAGAAAACCCACCTGATCCAGGGCTTCCTTTCTCATGAACATGAACGCACCGGTAAGACAGTCAATTTCATAAACTCCATCATCCGGAAGGTCTGTCAGGTTATAGTTATCGTCCTTGCTTTTGGTCGGAATATGAAACAGTCTGAAAAATGAGTTTTTAACATTTGGAAAAGACCTTTTGCATGCCTTGTCAAGATCACCATCCTCCAAAAGGACCCTGCAACCGCATGCACCGACATCGGGATTTTTTTGCATGTAATCATAAATGTTTTCCAATGTGTGCTGCCAAACGATAGTATCTGAGTTTAAAAGAAGCTGATATCTGCCGGTGGCCTCTATTAAGGCCTGATTGTTTCCTGCTGCAAAACCGTTATTATCCTTTGAGGCGATGAACCTTACCTTATCGCCAAAATAGTCCTGCAACCTTTTCAAACTATCATCGCCGGATGCGTTGTCCACAACAAATATCTCATATGAAAATGGATAATCATATTCCAAAATTGAGTCAATAGTATTTTTTGTTAACTCAAAAGTCTGATAGTTTACAATAACAACTGAAAGGTCCATAAAACTCACTGATTATTTTTTCAAAAATTTTAATGTGTTAATTATTAATCTGTATTCGATTTTAAAATAGTTTTTTGTATTGCCTGCCCGGAACTTGACCTTGTCTATTTTGTTTCTTGTGGACAGCCCTTCCCTTAAACCGGACAGATATGTTGAACCGAATCCCTTTTTGACAAAAAATACATATTTGATTAAAAATCCTAAAAATAGGAATATGAAGTTGACAATCTTCATTGGTATTGGCAGGTTCTTGTAAATCGTCCATACATTGTTTCTTGCAGCAAGGCGAACCTTGAAATCATTGTGCCTGCTTCCGGATGTTGCAGAACCTATATGATAAACAACAGCATCAGGACAGAGAAGATTCTTATATCCATAGATTCTGGAACGAATAGCTAGGTCCACATCCTCCATATAGGCGAAATAATTGGCATCGAACATTCCAATTTCTGTCAATAGTGATTTCTTATACATTGCAGCACCGGCACATGAGGAAAATATTTCCCTTACCTGAGTAAATTCATTGGAATTGTGATTTTCCCCTGTCTTTTTGGTCCAGGCAAGAATATTGTACTCATCACCTACATCATCCACCAGTTCCTTGTTGTTATACTGCAGCATTTTGGCCTGAACGGAAAATATCTCATCATCAGATGATATCAAATCAACCAATGCCCTAATTGAACCCTTTTTAATTTCAGTATCATTATTCAAACTAAAGATATATTCGTTGCGGGCCTCTAGAATTCCCTGATTAACCGCAGGAGCAAAGCCCAGATTTTTGGAATTTTCAATTATTTTAACTGAAAAATTAAAGGAATTTGTCCTGATGTAGTCTTTACTTCCGTCATCTGACCCATTATCTACTATTATAACCTCATCAATCAATTCTGAATCATTGTTGAGGGATTCAAAAAATGCCTTCAGGAACCTTTCCCCATTATAGTTTGGTGTAACAACAGAAACCTTCATCTTAATCAATCGAATTTTTTAGTTTTTTCCATGTTTTATAATATATTTTTGGACTTAATAAGAATAATCTTATTTTTGATTTGAATTTGCTGTCACCCTCATATCTTGAAAGTTTTGTAAGCAAATCCAATTCCTTCATCTTATTCAATACCCTGTCAAAATCATAGCCGTTATAGAAGAAGTAGTTCATGTTTCCAAATATTGCCTTTGGAATCCTTGAGGTAATGACCAGATTTGCCAAATCATCCCTTCCTTTACTTTTATAAAAATCAGCAATTCCTTCAAAAATCTCGATTACCTCAAAACGTCTGAATTCTGAAGTGTTAATGGCTGATTGCGGATGTTGAAGGTAATAATAGGTTGCCTCATTGCTGATTGTCACCTCATCACCGTATATCAGAGCCCGGAGTGCAAAATCTATGTCCTCACCATATACCAAATCAGGATTGAATTTAATGCCATTGTCCTTAATTATGCTGGTTTTATACATCAATTGACAGAAAGTGAATGGCATTTCCATGTTCAATTCCTTTTTTATGAAATCCTCACATGACATGAATTCTCTTGAGAAATGATATGGAGTGGACAATCTGTCACCATCCTTTTTGATGAACTGCACCAGACTGAAATCGCTTTTCCCGTTATACAGTTCAGACAAGTGGTTGCCCGTTACATAATCGTCACCATCAATGAAAACGAGATATTTTCCAGTTGCCTTTGAAATTCCGGCATTTCTGGCACTGCTTACTCCTGAGTTTTCCTGATGTATTATCTGATGGGAAATCAATGACTTTGACAACTTCTCATTTATGATTTCCAGACTCCTGTCAGTTGAGCCGTCATCTATTACAATGACTTCAAAATTCTTAAAATCCTGATTAATTATAGAATCTAATGTGGTACCTATATACTCTTCACAATTATATACCGGAACAATAACACTAACATCAAAATTATCCATAATATCATCCATTATTTAATAGATAATCGACAATCCTTTGAGATGAACGACCGTCAATTTCATCAAATTGTGTCTTTACAAACTCTGATATTTTGCTTTTATCGAAGCTTCCATTTTTGATTACATCAATCAACTCATCTGATGTAAAAACTATAGGTCCTGGAACGGTTGTCTTAAAATCATAGTAGAATCCACGTTCATTAGCCAAATAATCCTCCAAATCATAGGTGAAAAATACTGTAGGCTTGTTTAAAGCGGAATATTCAATCATGATTGAGGAGTAATCAGTGATTAAAACGTCACTTATCATCATCAGCTCCTGTTCGGATTCAAAATCACTTACATCGACATATTTACCCTTTGAGGAAATGTCATCCTTATAGAAATTTTTAATCTTAGGATGCAGCCTCAATGCCAGGACATATTCGCTTGACAGTTCCCGATTAAATTTATCCAAATCCAAATAATCAAAGACGTTATTGTATTTTTCCTCATCCCTGAAGGTTGGAGCGTAAAGAATGATTTTCTTGTCTTGGGAAATGTTGTGTTTTCTGCAGAAATCTTCCTTCAATTTATTTAAATCATGATTTTCAAAATAATAATCCATTCTGGGAAGGCCCAATGGCTTGATTTTGGATTTTTCAATTTGGAAAGCTTCACTATAATAATCTACAATCTTTTTTGAAGTGACAATCAAATAATCAGTCTTATCGGAGATTTTTCCTAAAATTTCCCTGCTTTCAATATCGACTGATCCTCCAAATTTCTTTGAAGCTCCCGGAGCGTGCCATAATTGGACTATTGTATTTTCACTCTTAAATTTCATGAACGCCAACGGAAAGAAGTTATCATTTAAAAATATGAACTTGGAGCCGGATAACTTTTTGAAACTGTCAATTGATAACTTATCCTTATAAAAAAAGTGAAATTCAAAGTCTCCTCTTTTTTCAAATTCCTTTTTAATGTAGTCCAGGTTTCCTTTAAATGATTGTCCGGAATCGATTATAAAAGAAATCCTATTGTCCTTTACGTCAGACTTTCCGAACAGTTTAAAAATTAAACCGTAGAGCTTATGTTTAAAATATGACATGACAATCTAGTGGAAAAATGCAAGCATACCAGGAATTGCGCCTAAAATCGCCTGAATACCTAAAATGAATATTGCTAAACCGCCGATGAAATTAATGTATCTGGCATACTTCAATGCAATTTTTGTTCCGAATGTTCCGATTAAAAACCATATGACAACAGCAATTAAACTTAAAATAGATAATATTAACGGATCAACATGAGCACTGACACCCTGTGCGGCTAAAATTAAGTTTTCAATGTTACCGAAAATCAATAAAGGTAAAAAATGCATTAGTTCAACATCCATAATCATTCACCCCTAATGGAAGTGTACATTGCCTGCGCACCTAAAATAAGGATGGCCAAACCACCTAAACATTCAATAAAATCAACATATTGAATCAGCATTTGTGTTCCAAATGTTCCAATAATCAACCACATAGAAACGCATAAAATACTTGCAATTCCTAATTTGACAGGATTAACTCCAGCTACAACACCTTGTGAAGATAAAACTAAGTTTTCAATATTACCAAAAATAATTAATGCCACAAAAGGTAAATATTGCTCCAACATCCAAATCACCATTTCCCAAAAATAAATTTATCTTTAATAATGATTATTAAAGGATAATATATAAAAGTATGCTTATTTTAACTAATAATTTTTTTCTTCAGAGTGAAAAATAATCAATATAACATTCATTATAAAGAAAAAATAATAAAAATAATTTAAAAAAATAGAAAAATAATGAATATTATGGTAATTTAAGAGGTATGTTTCAAGTGTAAATTCTATCTATTCGCATACATCTTTTCATAATATTCCTGATACTGGCCGCTTTTAACCTGGTTTGTCCAGTCCTGGTTGTCCAGATACCATTGGATAGTCTCTTTAATACCAACTTCAAAAGTATAGTCGGGATTCCAACCTAATTCATCCTGAATTTTAGTTGAATCAATAGCATAACGGCGGTCATGGCCTAAACGATCGGTGACAAATTCGATCAATGATTCATCCTTGCCCAATGTTTCCAATATCAGTTTTACAATGTAGATATTCTCTTTTTCATTGTTTCCTCCGATGTTGTAGACCTCACCGAGCCTACCTTCATGCAGGACCAGATCTATTGCAGTACAGTGGTCATGGACATGCAGCCAGTCCCTGATGTTTTTACCGTCACCGTAAATCGGCAGTTTCTTATCCTCCAAAGTGTTGGATATCATAAGAGGTATCAGTTTTTCCGGGAACTGATACGGACCGTAATTGTTGGAACAGCGAGTGATGTTAATAGGCAAGTCAAAGGTTTCAAAGTATGCCCTTGTAATCAAGTCACCACCTGCCTTGGAAGCTGAATATGGACTGTTAGGTTGCAAAGGAGTGGTTTCTGTAAAGTAACCGGTTTTGCCCAAAGTACCGTAAACCTCATCTGTGGAAATCTGAATGTACTTGTCAATGCCATACTCCTTGGCGGCATTCAAAAGCACCTGAGTGCCCAGAACATTGGATTTTATGAAAATTTCCGGATCGGTAATGCTTCTGTCGACGTGACTTTCAGCGGCAAAATTAATTACATAATCTGATTTTTTAACAAGCTCGTCAACTACATCCTTATCGCGGATGTCTCCCTTAACGAAAGTGTAGTTGTCCTTATCCTCAATGTCTTTTAAGTTTTCAAGATTTCCGCAGTATGTTAATGCATCAAGATTGATAATATGATAATCGGAATATTTGTTAACCATATACCTTACAAAATTGCTTCCGATAAAACCTGCTCCACCTGTAACTAAAATATTTGTCATAATAATCACTCATATCTGATATTGGCTTCCTTAAAGCTTTTCCATTCTTTATCCTTATCGGATAATATAATCTCATCAATCCCATCCAATGGCCAGTCAATGCCAATATCTGAATCATCCCACATTATGCCTGATTCATCCTCACCATGATAGAATTCTGTGCATTTATATAAAAATTCAGCCTCATCAGACAATACCAAAAATCCATGGGCAAACTTCGGTGGAATATATAACTGCTTTTTGTTGTCTTCAGACAGTATTTCACCATACCATTTACCGTAAGTCGGTGAATCGGCCCTCAAATCAACTCCAACATCAAAAACTTCCCCTTTAATTACACGAACCAGTTTTCCCTGAGGATAGTTGAGTTGCAAATGCAGACCCCTCAATACTCCTCTAGAGGATTTTGATTGATTGTCCTGAACAAAGGTCAAATCATGACCGGCCTCTTTAAAGTCATTTTCCTGGAAGGTTTCCATGAAATATCCTCTGTTGTCTTCAAAAACTGTAGGTTCAACAACAAACATGCCCTCTATTCCGGTTTCACTAAATTTAAATTTACCCATAATAATCATCTTTTAACTAAATTAAATAAATATTGTCCGTAATCAGTCTTTTTAAGCTCTTCAGCTGTTTTCAATAGTACTTCATCATCAATGTATCCCTTAAGATATGCTATCTCTTCAAGACATGCAATGTATAGGCTTTGCCTTTTCTGGACGGTTTCTATGAAATTAGCCGCTTCAAGCAGTCCCTCATGGGTCCCTGTATCAAGCCATGCCATACCTCTTCCCAAAAGCTCAACCTTAAGCTTTCCACGGTTAAGATATTCCTCATTGACAGAGGTGATTTCAACTTCTCCCCTGTCGGAAGGCTTGACGTTTTTTGCAATTTCAATTACATCATTGTCATAGAAATAGAGTCCCGGCACGATATAATTTGATTTTGGCTTTTCGGGTTTTTCCTCAATTGATAAAACATTCCAGTCATCGTCAAATTCAACTACACCAAACGCTTCGGGATTGTTGGTGTAATATCCGAATATGACAGCTCCTTCTTCAAGATTGGTTGCTCTTTTAAGTATTTCTGTAAATCTGTGACCATGGAAAATGTTGTCGCCTAAAATCAGCGCAACATTGTCATCACCAATGAAGTCTTCACCTATGATGAATGCCTCTGCAAGACCGTTCGGATTTTCCTGAACGGCATATTCGAATGTTATTCCAAGATTTGATCCGTCACCCAAAAGATCCTTATACATCGGTAAATCCCTAGGAGTGGAAATAATTAAAATTTCCTTGATTCCTGCAAGCATTAACACAGAAATAGGATAATAAATCATTGGTTTATCGTAAAGTGGCAATAACTGCTTTGAAACCGCTTTTGTAATTGGATACAAGCGTGTTCCAGAACCACCTGCAAGTACTATACCTTTCATAATAATCACTTTGTACCTTATATTATTTTAAACTTTAAAAAATCGTTTTCATCCGATGCATCACAGAATGTTTCAATAATCTCCTTGTCCACTTCATCTGAATTAATCAGTTCAATTTCACATTCGATTTCACACAAACAGTCATATAATGCATCCAAATTTTTACCATAGTAATCCGGAAAATCCAATGCTTCCATCAGATAGTCATGACCTTCCTTTTTTATCATTTTACCGTCCAATTGCATTTTATACCTCGGTAAATGTGTTGTAGTGGTCATCGGTGTAGTAAACCTTATAATCACCGGTATTGTAAACTATCCTTTCAGCTCCACGGCTGGTTCCGTTTGCATTGATGTCACATTCTATGTATTTGGAATCACTGTCGGGCAGGACATGCTGTCTGTTTGTAAATGTGTCTCCGCCTATACTTTTTCCGGGAGCATATTTTTTAAGCGGTCCTCCATGCCATCCGAGGTCCCTGGCTTCGTTTTTAGTTATATAATTACTTGGAAGTTTATGAAACTCCTTGATATATGCAGCAACCTCATCAACTGTACAGTATTCACCGTTTTCAACTACTTTTGCATTGCCTGAGTCATCTCCAAACTTCAAAAAGTCAAAAAATCCCGCACTTACAGCAGAGATGCTGAAAATAACAAGAATCAATGCGAAAACAAAGACTAACTTTTTATTCATTTTATCAACTCAACATATTCCTTAATTGCTTCCTTATAACTTCTCAATGGCTTAAAGCCTTTGTCAACCCAATTCTTATTTTCCAAAACTGAATAGCTAGGTCTTGGTGCAGGTCTTGCAAATTCAGATGCTGTAACCGGAACGACCTTAACGTCCTTGTCTGCAACCTCAAAGATGTATCTTGCAAATTCACACCATGAGCAGTTTCCTGAATTGGTGAGATGGTAAATTCCATAATAATCAGTTTCAATTAACTCAGAAATTCCATAAGCAAGATCAGGAGTGTAAGTCGGTGTTCCAACCTCATCATAAACAACAGTAATTTCCGAATGGTTTTTGGCCAATTCAAGCATGGTCTTTGGGAAATTTTTACCGTTGATTCCATACAGCCATGCAGTCCTTACAATGAAATACTTGTCTAGCGTTTCCAAAATAGCCTCTTCACCCTTGAGCTTACTTTTTCCGTAAACGCTGATCGGGCCGATTTCATCATCCTCTACCCATGGCCTGTCATTTTTTCCATTGAAAATATAATCGGTACTTATATGCACCAGGGCACAGTCGACCTCCTTACATGCAAGGGCCAGGTTTTTAACACCTTCACCGTTTACCGAATAGGCAAGGTCCTGATTTTCCTCACAGCCATCAACATCAGTATAAGCTGCAGAATTGATGACAACATCAGGTTCGGCATCACAGATAACCTCAAAAACCTGGTCTTTATTTGTAATATCCAATGTTTTTGAAGTTGTAAGAATCAATTCATGATTATCCTTTAAAACTTCTGTCAAATCATGCCCTAACATTCCATTGGAACCGGTAATCAAAATCTTCATAATAATCACTTAAAACTTTATATTACTTTAAGTATATATTATTATTAATATATAAAAAGATGGAGAGGGAATTATGAAAATATGTATCATGGGACAAGGTTATATCGGACTTCCAACAGCCGCACTATTTACAAGAAGCCACTGTGAAGTTGTTGGAGTTGACATTAACGAAAAGATAATAGAAAATCTGAACAAGGGAATTATACACATTGAAGAGCCAGGAATAACCGACATCATTAAAAACGCAATAAAACTTAAAGTATACAAAGCTTCCCTCACTCCCGAAAAAGCGGATGCATTCATAATTACAGTACCTACCCCATACATTTCAGAAAACTACAGTTGCGATTTGAGCTATGTCATTACAGCATGTGAAACAATAATACCTTATCTTGAAAAGGGAAATACGGTCATTATCGAGTCAACAATAGCTCCGATGTCAACTGATGAAACCATCAAACCTATTTTTGAAAAGGCAGGATTTACAATTGGAAAAGACCTTTATCTTGCACACTGCCCTGAAAGGGTGCTTCCAGGAAAAATCATTCATGAACTGGTTCACAACGACCGTATTATAGGTGGAGTTACACCTGAATGTGCAGTTAAGGCAAGTGAAGTATATGGACAGTTTGTTGAAGGAAACCTGATGTTGACCGAAGCAAAAACAGCCGAACTGTCAAAATGTATGGAAAATACATTCAGAGACGTTAACATTGCACTTGCAAACGAACTTGCAAAAATCTGTGCCGAAATTGGTGTAAATGCATTGGACGTTATAAAATTGGCAAACAAGCATCCAAGGGTAAACCTTCACTCACCGGGACCTGGTGTCGGCGGACACTGCCTTGCAATAGATCCATACTTTATCTATGCTAAAGCGCCCGAAACCGCAAAGATTATAAAACTTGCCCGTGACACAAACAATTCAATGCCTGATTTTGTATGTGAAAATGTCAAAAAAATCATTCCAAAGGGTAAAATTGCAGTATTTGGAGTTTCATACAAGGGAAATACCGGTGATGACAGGGAAAGTCCGGCATATGAGATAATTGCAAAGTTAAGTACAAACTATGAAATCGCAATTCACGACCCTCACATTGAAAATCCAGATTTCGTAAGTTTTGCTGAGGCGGTTGAAAATGCAGACTTGATTTTAATATTATGTGACCATAATGAGTTCAAGCATTTAGATTACAACTTCATATCTAAAAATATGGCAAATCCGGTAATATTCGATACTAAAAATATAATAAAAAAAGTTCCGAATAAAATTAAATTATTTAATTACGGAAACTTATACGAATTAAATTAAAAATTAATTGATTGGTCTGGTTGAATTTGATGGCCGTTCCATGCTTTTAGACTGCTCCATTCTTCAAATGGTTCTGTCCAGAACTTGTCATTAGAAGGTAAACCTAACGGCAATAATACTGCACAGCATGCATAAAGGCTACCAGTATTAATCTCATTTTCACAAATATCAATTTGAGAACCATTCAATCCACAAATCAACCATCCTTCAGAGTTGAAATTTTGATTACCTGTGAATTGTTTTTGAATAACTTTTGTAAGTGCGCCTCTGACCTGACTTTGTGATATGTTTCTTGGCAATATTTTTAATAGTGCCGCCTGTGAAAGCAAATGGAATACGCCGCAACGGTATGACAATGATGGGCCGATTAACGGGTAGGTTCCTTCAGGTGAAATCATTCTTTCCAATTGAGAGGACAATCTTGAAGATCTCATCAGTTGAACATCCAGAAACTCGCCATCACGAAGACTGTATTTTCTCATAACTTTTAAAATATCATTTAACATTGGGTGTATGACCAAACTGTTAAAGTAACCCGCTTCAAAGTCTTCACCATCAGAATAGATTCCGTCTCCAATGTATAATTCATCACGGAATTTGGAAATTGCATAGGTTAGTCTTTCCTTATCGCATTCACCTGTAAATTCCAATAGTGCAGCCTCAATCATTGAAGTGTACAATAGCCAATGATTTTCATAAGGCGCTATAATTCTAGTATTTTTAAGTTCACGGATAATTCTGGCCTGAATATCCATTGGTAAATTAAGCCAAATTTGATTTTTGGCCCTGAGCAATCCTTGAGCAAATAAAGCAACATCAACTAAAGACTGTTTAGGTTCAACTACAAAAATGTAATCATTGCTGTTTGGATTAACCGCATTTGAAATAGCTTTTAATGTCAATTTGATATATTTTTCACGGACCTGACCTTCCTCGGAAGTGTCTGCACCCAATTCCAACCATGGTGCAATTCCATTGAAAACACGAGCAAAAGCTTCAAGATAAACAAATTTCTGTCCGTCAGTACTTTTAGATTCAAAAGGCATGTTTTTCCTAAGTGATCCTCTTGCCAAATGATTCAGGACAGGAAATGCAATTTTTTGTAATGTTGAAACCCAAAAAATCCTATCATTCCAGACAGGAGCCTGTTCCTCGATTACTGGAGGCTTTTCTTCTTTTTTGAATCTAGTAAAAAATGAGTTGCTCATGAGTTATATTTTATTCAACATTATATATAAAATTAGTTTTAATGATGAACATGAAAATAACTATGAAATTATATTGCCTTAAAAAATTTTTTCTAAATTTTCCAATTAAAAAAGAGTTTATATACATTAGAAAACATATATAATTATCATTATTAAGAGGTTAAAAATATGCCAACAATGTCTGAAAAAATATTAGCT
>AUXO016641012.1_pt1 | contig 12757 bp, 10 predicted proteins | sample 768731 | NCBI WGS metagenome assembly AUXO01 (sample SAMN02715735, study PRJNA202380) | gut metagenome | biome: sheep rumen | host: Ovis aries | place: New Zealand: Palmerston North | reverse complement strand
ACTGGCCATATGCACTGACTGGTTTACTGATTATGATTGGGGGCAGTCGTTTATCAAAAGGATCCATTATTCGTATCAGTTGGGTTTGGTTTGTGATTGGACTTCTTATGATGTTATCTACGTTATTAGCACCGACTTATATCAATGGATCTGCTAGATGGGTTCATGTGCTTAGATGGACTTTTGACCCGTTTGTGCTGACTATTCCTGCATATATTGTTTTAATGTCACACTGGCTTAGCAAAAAACTCACTAAACCAACATTATCCATAATAGGTATGGCATTATTAACATTATTCATTGTTGGAACTGCTATTCTTGCTCCATATGTCCTTATGGCACAGATATATTCATTGTTATTCATATGGCTAACCTTCAAAGCTCGTAAAAATGTTCCTGGATTATCAAAGGCATATATAATTGCATTAATTATGCTGGTTGCTGTGGTTGCACTTGCAATATCAACACAACCACATGTCCATGCAAGATTGGCACATATGTTCTATGCCCCACAATATTCCCAAGTTGGTATATCTATTGATGCTATCAAACATAGTGCTTTAATAGGCAATACACCAGAATCACTAAGATGGTTGGCTGCATTACCTGAATCTTCTATGGATTTTGTGTTTACTGGTATCTTGGCTAAGTTTGGTATTTTGATGGGATTGCTGGTTTTGGCTTTATATGGCTGTGTTGCAAAAGGTCTTATCGGTATATCTAAAACCACTAAAGATAAATTCAAAGAAATATTGGCATTTGGTACGGTGGGGATGTTGGCAATATATGTGCTTATGTCCATAACTAATGCATTTGGTATATTAGTAGCTTCATCATATTTACCATTTGTTGGTTTTGCTGGTATGGGATTATTAGCTTGGTGTGCTTTGTTTGGAGTTGTTTTGGCAAAGGATAAATAGCTTTGATTCTTTCAAATTTTATATGTATAAAAGTGACTTATGATCATTTAAGTCGCACTTGTTTTGTGAGCTTTGATTCAAATCTTTTTGAAAAAATATATGTTTGATCAGTAATATTTTCTAATACCGTCCATGGTAAAACAGATCTTATTGTAGTAGTCATCTATTACGATTGTACTTTGTTGATGTGTGGGACTATGTCATTTTTGGACCGTAATATTCTTTTTGGACTAAAAAATATATAATTTAATTGACTTTATTCCTTGTTTTAGGCTACATTTTTGCATGAGAAAGGACTTTAATAGTGGCGGTAGCTAAAACCAAAAAATCTATCAAATCAAAAATTCCAAAGATGGACGCTGGTTGTGATATCGCAGTCATCGATATAGTTGAGCGTGATTTACATAAAGATCTATTGGATATATTGCTAAAAGATATGAGTACAGGCAGAAATATCTTGTGGGCTTGTGATGATTATGCAGAATATGGATCAGGCTATAGGTCTGGATGTCAAATAACCCGTGATTTGATAGCTAGAAAATATAATAAACACTTGATACAACCCCGCATTTTAAAAGATAAGTGCTATCAAAAAGAAAGAACTCGTACCCATGCGGAAGTTTTTACACCATCATGGATATGTAACGAGATGAATAATTATTGTGATGAAGAATGGTTTGGACGGCCAGATGTGTTTAATATTGTACATTCAGATCATTCATGGACGGCAACAAGCGAACCTATTTTTAAACCTGGTTCAAATCAATGGCATAAATATGTGCTTTCAAAACGTATAGAAATTACATGTGGTGAGGCTCCATATTTGGTGTCTCCTTACGATACTACAACAGGAAAAATAATCCCCATAGAGCAACGTATTGGTCTGTTAGATCGTAAATTACGGGTCATAAATGAAAACATGAACTCTGAACGTTATTGGTTTGATTGGGTGATAAAAGCGTATCAAAGTACTTACGGTTATGAATACCAGGGGGATAACCTGTTATTGGCACGTGAGAATCTCCTAAATGCATTCATTGATAATTATAAATTCAAATTTGGAGTAGTACCTAAGATAACCAGACAAAAGAAAATAGCACAAATAATAGCATGGAATATTTGGCAAATGGACGGTTTAAATGACTGTACCCCAACCGGTACCATAGACAATCCAAACAGAAATTTGTTTGCTCTGGAAGAAACAGAAACAACATTATCCATGCCATGCAGAATAATGGACTGGGAAAATAATCAACAAGTTTATTTTAAAGACATCAAAAAGGATCAAAAATGAAGTGGGACATTTGTATCGGGAATCCTCCATATCAAGGAGATAACCATCAGCAGGTATATCCAAATTTTTACCTAAGTGGTCGTAAGATAGCCAATTGTGTAGATATGATTTTCCCTATTGGATGGCAGGCACCTAAGAATGCAAATAATCTATCACTATTGAATAATGCTGAGGTCAAAGAAGATAGTCAAATTGTTTTTATAGATAATAAACAAAATGTCTTTAATGGTGTGTCTGGTGCGGAATGGACTAATATTATTTTTTGGAAGAAAGGTTATGATAATAAGTTGTCTGGTAAGCAAAAGATTTTAACAAATGGTTCACATGAAAGGGTGGAACATTTGAATTTCGAAGTATCGCAAATTAATAAACCACAAGAATTATTGGATCTATTTGAATTAGTAAAATCTAAGAAAGGTTTTAAGAGTATTGCAGATATAACATCTTCCAGAAAACCTTATGGATTAAGTACAGATGTTTCGGCTGATCCAGAAAAATATGGTCTGCAACCAATGTTTGATAAAAGAAGTGATGAAACAGATATAAAAATATATTGCAAGAGTGGAAAAATAAAATTTGCTCCTAGCGGATACACTTTACCAAAAACATCTGATGCTATGTATAAATATAAAGTGTTTGTTCCTTATGCTTGGGGAAACATGTCAGAGAAAACTGGGTTAGGAGGAGCGTTTTCTGACATAATAATAGCAGCACCAAATGAAATTTGTACAGAGTCATATCTTGAATCTGGGTGCTTTGATGATGCGATGACAGCGGTAAAACATTCAAAATATCTTATGACAAAGTTTTTAAGAGCATTATTGTATTTAAACAAGTTTTCTCAACATAGTACAACGTCTTGGGGTGCAATACCAATCCAAGATTATACTGAAAAGTGGTGGGACTTATCTATAGAAGAAATAGATAAAGAATTGATGAAAAAATATAAAGTGCCTCAAAATATTCAGAAATTCGTATTTGATAATTTTCAGACAAAAACTGAAAGAAATATCACAAACTATATGGAGATGGCATAATGAAAAAACTGAACATAAAAACTCGTTCTGCCGTTGTTCCAATGTGTTATGCGTATACAACACCAGAAATAAAGCGGCATGATGGATGGACAAAGATAGGTTATACTGAAAATGATGTGAAACAACGTATTGCACAACAAACACAAACTGCAGATGTGCGTGCTGTTTTACACTGGTATGAAAAGGCAATTTATGCTGATGGCAGTGGTGATACTTTCTCAGACAAGGATTTTCATACATATTTAATCAAAAATGATATTGAACGTTTGGATAATACAGAATGGTTCAAAATATTACCGGATAAATCTCATGATATGTTTTTCGATTTTACTAAAAATCGAGGGATATTGACCAGTTTTGGTGCGATTGATTATACATTACGTGCAGAACAAGCCAAAGCTGTGCATGACGCTAAGAGATATTTTGATGGAAAAACATCATTGGATGAACCAGAGTTTTTGTGGAATGCCAAGCCTAGATTTGGAAAGACGTTATCTGCCTATGATTTATGTAAACAATTGGGTGCACAAAAAGTTCTAATTTTGACCAATTATCCTGCCGTAGCAAATTCTTGGTATAATGATTATGTAAAATTTTTAGGAACAGAATCTGGGTATTATTTTGTTAGTCAGGTTGATACACTGAAAGGTAAAAAATACGTTTTAACCCGTGAACAATATACAAAACATTTATCTGATCCAAATCATAAAGGCTGCATTGAATTTATATCGTTGCAAGATTTAAAAGGGTCCAGATATTTTGGGGGCCAGTACGATAAATTACAGGAAGTAGCTACAATAGAATGGGATTTGTTAATTATTGATGAAGCGCATTACGCTGTAGATACATTTAAGTCAAATGTTGCTTTCGACCATATTCAGCGAAAATATACTCTACACTTATCTGGTACACCATTCAAAGCCATTGCAAACATGAAGTTTGATGAGGATGCTATATTTAATTGGACATATGTTGATGAACAAACAGCAAAACGCAATTGGCCAAAGGATAGCGAAGAAGAGAATCCATATGCTGTTATGCCACAATTAAATATGTACACATATCAAATGTCTGATATTGTACGTGATAAATTACAACAAGGTGCAGATTTTGATAATGATGGTGAAGATGAGGCGTATGCTTTTGATTTGAATGAATTTTTCATAACAAATGCGGATGGAAATTTTAAACACGAAGAGTCTGTTGATAAATTTTTGGATGCGTTGGTTACACAAAACCGTTTCCCATTCTCCACACCTGAATTACGGAATGAATTAAACCATACATTCTGGTTGTTACAATATGTTGATAGCTGTAAAGCATTAGCAAAAAAATTAAAAGAACATCCTGTGTTTAAAGAGTATGAGATAGTGCTTGCTGCCGGTGATGGTAGATTAGATGAAGAAGAAGAAAGTGAAAAAGCGTATGATAAGGTTGTTAAGGCGATAAAAGAACATGATAAAACTATTACTTTATCTGTTCGACAACTGGCAACTGGTATTACAATTCCAGAATGGACAGCGGTATTGATGTTGGGAAATATGAAAACACCTGAATTGTACATGCAAGCCGCATTTCGTGCACAAAACCCGTGCTTGTTTAAAACAAAAAGTGGTGAATTACAACGCAAAGAAAACGCTTATGTCTTCGATTTTGACCCGGCCAGAACATTGACAATATTTGATGACTTTGCAAATAATAATCATTCTGGTACTGCTGGGGGACGTGGTGATACAGATACACGAAAAAAACAGATAAAAGAACTATTAAACTTTTTCCCTGTATATGGTGAAGATGATGGCGGTGAAATGATATCATTAGATCCAGAGAAAGTTTTAACAATACCACGCAAAATTCATGCTAAAGAAGTGGTTCATCGTGGATTTATGAGCAATTTCCTGTTTCAAAATATACACAATGTGTTCAATGCCCCACAAAGTTTAATTGATAGCCTTAATGGTATAGAAGCGGTAAAACAACCAACAACCGTTACACCAAAAACAGGAAAAGAATTAAACGTTAACCCAGAAACTGGTGAAGTGGAAATTCCGTCAGAAACAGTTGTAGGTTTGGCTACAGATATATTTGGTGAAAAAATTTATGGTGAACAGGAAATTGATACTGATATCACGCAGGTAATAGAAAACACTGTGACAGATAACAAATCGGTATTGGACGATTTAAAACAAGATTGCAAAGAAAATGTAATTATTCCGTTAATTGATAAAGCAAAAGAAAATTACGGAAAGGACGTTACAAAAAATGTTGTACAAGCAATAGAGAAAAAGGTAACAGCTGCTGCAGACCTTGAGCTAAATAAAGTATATACCGACCATCAAATTGAACAATCAAAATTAGAAGCAGAGAAACAAGAAGCGGTTACATCTGCTGTAACATCAGAAGACAAGAAAAATGTCGAATTGCTGTATGCATCAAAACAGGCAGAATTGGAACAAGTTTTCAAACAAACTGTTGCTGAAAAACAAAAAGAGATTATAAAACAAACTTGCGAAACAATTGTTGTACAAATTGAGACAAATAAGTTGAATAAAGAAAAAAATAAAAAAGAGGAAGAAATACGTGACCATTTACGTGGATTTTCAAGAACTGTTCCATCGTTCCTGATGGCGTATGGTGATGAGAATACGACTCTTGAAAATTTTGATAAGAAAATACCAGATGAAGTATTTAAGGAAGTTACTAGTATATCTTTAGAAGACTTTAGATTTCTGCGTGATGGCGGTGATTATAAGGATGAAGAAACTGGTGAAATCAAACATTTTGAAGGACATTTATTTGATTCTGTTGTATTTAATGATTCTGTGAAAGAATTTTTCAATATGAAGTCTAAACTGGCAAATTATTTTGATGAAACTAGCAAAGAAGACATTTTTGATTATATCCCACCACAGAAAACCAACCAGATATTTACTCCTAAGAAAGTTGTAAAAGAAATGGTTGATTATCTTGAACAAGAAAATCCTGGGTGCTTTGACGATCCAGATAAAACATTCATAGATTTATATATGAAATCTGGGTTATACATAACAGAAATTGTAAAACGCTTGTATCAAAGCAAGAAGATGCGTAAATTGTATCCGGATGACAAGAAAAGACTGCAACATATATTTGAAAAACAGGTGTATGGTTTGGCACCAACGGAAATCATTTATAAGATTGCAACTGCATACATTTTAGGTTTTGACAGTGAGATAAATATTGCAAAACATAATTTCAGACAGTATGATGCGTTGCCAGCAGCCCAAAATGGTACATTAGAAAAAGAATTGGAGCAACAGTTTAAAAATTAAAGATTGGACAACGACTCCTTTGAAAGTTGCTTAGCGTTGGCAACTTAGAGTGTGTTATCAGGATAAAGACAGTTTTTTCTTTTGGAATTTTTCGGCTGTCCCTGCAAAAACCTTTCGTTTGTCCGTGTTAACAACACAATAAATTGGTAAATAACACAACAATGCTAAAAAACAAGGTGCCAAAATCCGGCACCTTTTGTTTTTTTTATTTAGCATCGTGTATTTTCATAAATATATCTTTAAAATAATAGATATTCATATCATTATTTCTATAAGCACTTTCTTTTTTACAATCTATTATTACAGGAGCAAAGTATTCAACATTATTATGCCTGTTTTTTTTGCATTCTGGTATTTTATCAATATCTGCCGCTTTCCAATCCTCAAAACTTTTGAAATATTTTACAGCACATCGACATACTTCTTTTTTTTCATTGTCCCATGTTAATATAGGGCAATTCTTTGCACTGTCTGGATCATAATAAATTTCTTCCGATAGAAGTATGTGTTTCTTTTCTTTCAAAGCTTTCGTAATAACTTCAGCTGAGATAAGCCCCAATTCATACCAAGATCTACGAGCTGGATGATCTGATGCTATTTCTGCTGGATTTATATTGGCCCCTGTTTCGTAATCAAATAAATTGAAGCTTTTTTTTGATTTAATTGAGATTTTTTTCGAAAAACTTGTTTCTTCTACAGTAATAGGAAAAATACAAGGAACAAAACAATTTGATTTAGTCTGTTTCAAAAAAATCCTTTCTTGTTCTTCGTCTACTATCTCTTCTCCATTATAATTGACTTTCAATAGCACTGAAAAAACAGTATTTTTATAGATAAAAGTCATATGATCAAACGATGTTTCGTACAAATTACATTTGAGCCATTTGAAGCCTGGACATAATTTTGTTAGTTTCTTATTAAGGTAATTACCTGCTAGTCTAAATTCTTCATGATTAATGAAATCCATCGGATCTCGATAAATATGATCTATATAGTAGGCAGGTATTTCTGGATGAACGTTTGTGTTATATGTTACTGTTTCAAACATATCAATATTTTTAAATTTTGTCATAAATTTCTCTTTTTTTTATAAGTTTATTTATATACAAGTTATCTTGTGCATATATTTAGAACTGTTTTTATTTGTTGGTTTTTGTAAAAAAATAATTTTTTTAGTATAAATAAGTTATATAAAAAAGTGACTAAAACCTATTGATAGTCATACTTATTTTATGTAAACTATGTTTTATGAATACAGAAAAATCATCAATTTCAAGATCTGCATTTGAAAGAAGAAATCAGAATAGATTTGATAAAATTGAAAAGCAGATAATCGCAGAAATGGGAAGAGCCAAGAATACCGGACTGGCTATTTTGAGAGTATCTAAAACAAAACCACAGATAACGATACCGGAACTTGTAGAAGAAACAAAGTTGCGAAAACAGACAATCACAAATGCTGTCAAAAAAATGGTATCTCTAAAAATAATGTCCCCCTTGACAGAAAAGAAAAGATACCAGGTATATTGTTATAATAATGTAGTCGGATACGCCCCAGAAATGTTTTTAAATGATCTGAAAAAGCAAAATAAGGCGGGGGTATCTTTAGACTTTGTTGGTAAAACGGCAGCAATAGCCCAAACAGAAATTTCTAGCAAAGTCCAATATAGAGGGGATGCATGGCATAATAAGAGGCAGAATAATCAATACAGCAAAAATTCTTTATATGTTGCAGATAATATGGATGTCATGAAGCATTTAATTAAAAAAGGGAAGACTTTTCACATCATTTTTGCGGATGCACCTTTCAATCAGACTACGGCATATAAAACCAGAGAATATGAAGATGTTTTTGATCAACATGCTGGATATTTACAGTTTATGTATCCTAGATTGATGTTATGTAAAAAGCTTCTAGCAGATACAGGTCTTGTTGTAATAGCAATAGGGGAAGACGAACTATATCACACGAAGTTGATCTTAAATGAAATCCTAGGTGAAAGCAATTTTATAAACTCTGTCACAGTAGAAACTGGTTGCGTGGCAGGTGTTTATAGTGGGTATAGCAAATATAGGTTACCAAGCGTGAAACAATATCAGCTGCTTGTATTTGCAAAGGATCATACTAAAATTAATTTCTTGAATAGATTATATGATTTACAGGATAAGAAGTTTGCTAAAGACTATAACACAATAATAACAGAAGATTTGAATCATGAGCCATTGATAGATTACCTGAAGAAAATAGATTGGGTTGTTGAAGAGTTTGCAAACCATAAAATGCAGATGACTTTAACAAAAGTAAATGATCTGATGGAAATATCACAGCGGTTCGAAACTTTTATATATGAAGAAGTTGCACCGTTATTATATAAGTCTACAGCACCATTTCAATCAACAGACATACAAGAAGCTGCTAAAAATCAACCAGAAGACGTTGTTTTTGTCTCAGATGATAAAAGATACCTGATAAAGACTAAAGATAATACAGTAAGGGAATTTAAGCCTTTTATAAATAGAGTTCAGGAAGATGGACTTGGAATACAGAGAGGAGACATATGGAAAGGTTTTCAGATGTATAAGAACTCCGAGAAGAACAAATTTGGTATAACGTTTGAGGGGCGTAAGCAAATTCGAATGCTTCAGGATCTTTTACATTGGATAAACAATAAGAATGCACGTGTCCTGGATATATTTGCTGGCTCTGGTTCGATGGGGGCAGCGGTATTAGCACAAAACTTGAAAGATGATGGTAAAAGAACATTCTGTTTGGTGCAAATACCAGAAAAGATAAATGAAAAAAGTAATAATCCTCAGAATTTCAAAACCATAGACCAGAAGACTGTTTTTGCCCTGAACAATGCTATAAAAGAGTTTGATAGTACAGAAGGGTATAAAGTATTTAGAATCAAAGCATGAACCAATGAATAACTTGCGTGACCTATATATTAAAGCGGCTTTTTTACTTACACGTATTTGTTTGTGATGAGTTGTTAGTTAAAATCAGACCTAGTTAAAAGACAGAGTTAACTATCTGATGAGTTAAAACAAACGAGTTAAATCGTTAGTTACAACAAGATGCATGTTTCTTTAGTTATTAGTTCTATATAATAGAGGTAATAACATGATAATACAACCAAATTATACTGGAGAAAAATTGCTTACTGTAAAAGAACTTGCTGAATTGCTTTCTTTACACCCTTCATCTATTTACCATTGGCATTGTGGAAAAAATCTATATCCCGAAATACAAAGAGTCAAAATAGGGAAGCACGTCTATTTCAAACTGTCTTCTATAATGTCTCTTATCAACAACCAGTAATTTATCTATTGGATTATATATAAAAGCCTTGAACCATCCTTTGACTTTCAAATATAGACCAAAATATATCAGTATTTTGAGTTTATATATTGGATGAAATTTTATAGGTTTAATTTTTTTTTCTTTTATTCTGAACATAGTAACTAGATCAAATATATAACTTCCTTCATTTCTGGATAAATTCCTATGATTCTTTATCTGCTTGCAAATATAATTACATATACCTTTTTCATTATAAATACTTTGAATATCCATAACGTTATCATCGAATCTGTATTTATATATGAGCTTTTGAACACTCCAACACAATCTGTATAGGAAACAAATCTTATTGTCTGAATTATCTTTTACTAGTAAATGTATGTGCCATATTAGATCTGGTTCATCTGATTGTTCTAATGCTCCTTTGAAATTGAAAGCTTTTCTAGGCCAGTTGTTGTAAGATCCAGTAAATATTATTTCTAATTCTTTTACTAATTCCCTGTAACAATCCATAGATCTATATTGGTTTCTTGATATTTGATAAACCGTAACAGATTTATTTCGTATCTTAGTTTTTACACCTTTTCTTGGTAGTGTGATGGTTAATTGTGCGGATATACCAAATTGTAACAAATGATCTATCCAAGCAAGTTGATATGGTGTTATTTTGTTTATTTGGTTACGATATACTGCATCTGGATTTGGAGTGGTTTTATTATAATGTTCGATTTCCAAAATACGAACTAACATATCAATTGCTTTGAGATTTATGTACAAATTTGAAATTTGATTGTTCATTGATACACCCTTTTTGAGAGATTAATTCTTCGTTTAACTGTTTCAGATTTGAATACAGTCATTTTTCCCAGAAATCTCCATGTATTTGACTAGAACCATTTTCTGTGCCAAAAAGATTTCTTGTTTTTATAGAATCTAGTTTTTTGCATTTAGTTGTTGTTCTATGAATTTCTTTATGATAAAATACGCATATGTGGCCATTGATCATCATATAGGGCGAAAAACAGTGGCCAGGATACTGGTTGGGTAGGAAATTAATAGACAACGGTCCGTTTTATAGAGGGGGACTGTTAATTTTTTAGGAACTTTTTCTTATAGCAGTCGTCCCTCTCTAGTAATCCTGCGAATATATTCACAATAAATAGTGAAACCAGCGCAGGTTATTCTTGTTGTTCCATTCTATACTGAATAGAGCGTTCCATTATGATAAGTACTCTGGCTTGCTTGGAGGATAGCTTCTCATGTTTGTCTAAATAATCGATAATGCTAGTCACTAGTTTTGTATTAATACGCTCCATTCCTAAATTTTGACCTTTTTGAAGCATATTTTGCCAATAAATACCCCCTAAATTAACGACTCTTTGAACTTCTTCTAGGCTTGGCATGTAGTCTTTAGAATATACCATTGCATACTCCTATTGTTGCGATTTGACTCATGTGAGCGGCTCTGTATTTATCCAAAGTACTCTTCGAATAACAAATCTTCCTTCCGTCTTTGAAGAATGGAAGGTCTTCTTTGCTGCCTTTGCATCTGTATACTGCTAATACTCCGGGAGTGGTTCCTAAGTATCTAGCGGCTTCAGCTGTATTCATTAAATAATCTAAATTTTCGTTCATTTTAAACATAAGTATTCCTTTTTTTTGTGCAGAATTAGCGATACTGCAGTTAGTGGTAATATAAAAACCGCTCTAATCGGTCTCTATATATAGCTGAACTCATGATACTGCAATAAAAATAAAAGTCAAGAAAAAACATAAAATAATTAGTTTTCGTGTTTTTTTGCTGTTGTATGCGGGTTTGTTTTTTTGTATTTTGTAAGAAAAGGATTTGGAATGTCAGAAGTTGTACACAAGGGTGGACAGTTTATTATTCAAGAAGATAGCCAAAAAGGAAAGGAAGCAACTTATTTGGCTTTGTTTGCGCGTCATAAAATTGGTATAAAATGGGCGGAAGATAATGGTATCACAACTAAGAAATCTTGTGAATGTCCGGATTTTATATTTGAAGTACCTGATCGACCAACAATTGGTTTGGAAATTGTCAACTTTATTTGTGATAACGATAAAAATAAAGCGACAATGCGTCTTGAAAGAGCAGCGAAGAAGGTCGTTGGATATTTTAAACAAAAAGGCATTCCTTTATCTTTGGTTATAGATGTATATGATCCAAGAGAGAATAGTATAAAATGGAAAGACCTTGTAGACGCTTATAACAATCCTGGTTTTGATCGCATAAATGCATCTGTTGAAGAACTAAAAGACAGTTTTATATCTGCTTTAGAATCAGAAGGGATAAAGGATTTTGGGGTAACGAAAAAGTGGGTGGATTTAAATGGGCAAACATTTATTGTGTGTGCTAGCAGAATGCATGAACCAAATACTTCGTACCATGTTAATAATATGGGGGTGTGTATCGATGATCCATTTGATGAATTACAAGAAACAATAGACAGTAAAAATATGAAGTTTGAATCTTATAAGAAGAATTGTGATGAATGTGATCTGTTGGTTGTGGTCGATAATGTTTTTGTTCATTTTTCTGAAAAATTACAGAAACATGAATTCAAATCTGTATTTAGAAATGTGTATTTATTAGATGTATCTTTTGACTGTAAAGTTACAAAACTAAAGCTTTCTGAAATTTGTTAAGCGAAAAACTAGCGATATATCGTCAGGTGTCGCTAATTTTGATCAAAAAACTAGCGATAAATTTGGTAGGATTATTAACCAAATTTAATCAGAATTAGCAAGATTAGTTGGATTCTAGTAGGATTTTAGAAAAAGGGCTTCAAGACAAAAAGTCCTGAAACCCTTGGAATTAGTGGCTCGGGCAACTGGACTCGAACCAGTGACATACGGATTAACAGTCCGTT
>AUXO013730137.1_pt1 | contig 12760 bp, 9 predicted proteins | sample 768731 | NCBI WGS metagenome assembly AUXO01 (sample SAMN02715735, study PRJNA202380) | gut metagenome | biome: sheep rumen | host: Ovis aries | place: New Zealand: Palmerston North | reverse complement strand
GTTTTTGAATCAATTGCTAATGTTACATCACTATGTTTATTTCCATTTTTTCCAATTTTTTGATACATATAAAAAGGAACAACAAACTTACCAGAAATACCTTTTAATGAATCTATATCTTTTGTCTTAAATACTTTTGATAATTCTGCAATAAGTATTTCTCTAAGTTTTTCTTCAATTAAATCATCTGCTTTCTTTTGGAGTTCCTTAATTTCCTTATCAAGTTTTTCCCATTCTGGATTTTTAATAGATTTTCCATTTTCATCTTTAATCCAATATTCTGTATTAGATTTTTGCTGACCTTTTGATTTTTGCTCATCTGTTGACTTACCTGGGTGCCAATCTACAATATTAAATCCATTATTATTTATTTCAAAATGAATGCCATATCGTGGTAATAAGATATATCTTTGTTTAAATTCAGCTTCTTTTGATGCAGCCTTTTCTTGTTGAAGTGTAGAATATGGCTTAGCATCTTTATCTCCCTTTTCTGCTAGTTCCTTAAACTTTTCTCCATGACTATATGAACTATAATATTTAGCAATATAGTCTTCAAGATAATATCCCGCACTAATATCAGATACACATTCAGTATTAGAGCCTCTTGAGAATATTGCAGAATATCCAGTTACGACAAAATCATCGGTACCATTTGCTTTTTTAATACATACATAATAATTTGTTGATCCACCTGCTATACGACCAGCATCTCCAGATCTTGTACTTGCAATGACGTCATAAACATGACCTGCCTTGTCTTTTATATAACCGTTGCCAGAACCATCAAAATAAGAAAATTCTTCATCATACCCAGGATCTGAAAAATCATATATGTCGCCACTTTTAAAATGAACAGTTTCTTTACGTTCTGTTCTTTTATACTTTTTAAGGTCAGATGGCTTACCTGATGCCTCAAAAATATTTTGTAAAATCGACTTCATAAAAATAAATCATAAATTTATATTTAAAAATAAATAAATTAATCAAATAAATATATACTATTAAATTTGAATTTTTTAAATATTATACTATTTTTATATTATATAATAAAATAATAAAATATGAAACATCATTCACCAGCTAGTTATGTTAATGATCATTTTGATCTTTATATTAAATGGGCAATATTGAAACAGGCTCAGAATCAGAATTTAGTAGGTAATCCAATGGAAATGGATGAATATACAAAATTCAATAATGCAACATTAGAAGAAGTTAAAGAATTATTTCCAGATATTTATAAAGATATTGTTGAAAATGATAAGCCAGTATTTACATTAAAACAGTTGCTTCGTACTTTTGAGGAAGGTTTTCATCTAAGTGGATATATGTGCAGAACAAATCAAATAAACCGATATGTATTTATGGATGAAGAAGACTATAAGGATTCAAAATATGAAAAGGACTGGGAAAATAGTTATAATGATTGTGTAGATAAAGATACAGTAAACAAATATAATTGGATGTAATTATGAATGATGTAGCAAAATATAAACTTGAACTTATATCTAAAGATGATGAATTTAAAAAAAGATAATATATGATTAAGATTGAAAAAACATTTTCGGGATTAGTAACTTGTATTGATGAACAGATGCTTTCATATTCAATTGACTATACTTGTGTTGTTGAAAGAAGTATATTTACTTGCAATATGAAAATGAAATCATTAATGTTTAAATCTATTATTGAAGGGACAATTAGAGAAATTGTTGCTGAAAATAAAATGAAGTATTTCGTAAACGATGTTAAAGATGAGTTCAATAAAGAACGAGATAAATGGATTGATGTAGCAAAAACAAATAAAGCTGAAAGAGAAATAAGAGACAATATTATTGGTGTTCTAATTAATAAGGCTAAAGATTTTAATTTTAATCTTATTAAGTTTGATTGGATGCCATTACAGGGGTGTCATACTCTTGCAGCAGCATTAAGTTAATATGAAACTAACAGGCAAATCTAGAGAGCAAGCTCGTATAATTATAAAACATATAGAATCACTTGGTGGCAAATTGCAAAAAGAATGTCCAGGTGGTTCTATATATTGTAGTCTTAACGCTATTCGTCAAGTTCGCATTTCAGATCATATTGCATTAAAAGGAGATATTGATCGTATTGATGTTATTATTCAACAAGAAAAGAATTCATTTAAATATGTTTGCATATATTATCGTAATATGGTTATATATGATAATATTGGAAAAGTAAAACAATGGATTGAAAATCTTGAATTTACCATTAAGATTGTTCTTATGAATATGGCAACAAATTCAATGGTTAATAAAAGAGATTATGAAGAAAAAATAGATAAACTTAAGAAAGAAATTACTCTTAAAGAAAATAAAGCACTTGAATATAAAAAGAAAATTGAGGAATTAAATAAGATTAAAAAGAATTATGATAATGTAGTTCATGAAGCAAACGTTTCAAAACAAGTAAATAAAAAGCTTCGTGAAAAAATAGATAATCTTACTAAGTATCATAATATGTGGCAATCTGTTTGTTCAGAGAAAAGAAAACTTGAGAAAATATTAGAAAAATATGAAAATACAGAAAAATCGTTAACATAAATCAATAAAATCTTATTAATCGTTATTTTTTTATGTTAATTTAAATTAAAATCAATTATAGACTATATTATTATACTGTATACAAATTTATTAATTTTAAATATAAATACTTAAGAAAATGAAGAAAATTATTTTATGTTTGGTCATTATGTTTATGACTGCGTTAAATATTAACGCACAGATTGCAACAGAAAATCCAAAGTTTTTGGATAATGTTTATGTTGGTATAGAAGGTGGTGCTGCAACTCAAATGGATATGAATTCAGTATTTCCTTGGAATGCAGTAGCAGGAATTAAAATTGGTAAAGAATTAACTCCTATTGTTGGTGTTGAAATCTTTAATCAGTTTTTCTTTGGTGACAATACTGCAGAAAAACCATGGTCAGTTGCAATGATAAAAGGAAATAACCTTGGAGCTAACGCTACAATCAATCTTAATAATCTTTTTGATGGTTATCCTGGAAAGCCACGTGTATTTGAAATAAAGGTTAATAGTGGTTTAAGCTGGATTCATCGTTGGTGTTATGGAGGCAATTCTTTAGGATGTAAGACTGCTCTTGATTTCAATATCAATATGGGAAAGAAACGTGCGCATTCTATTTATGTATCCCCAGGTGTTTATTGGGATCTTAATAAGACAGATGGTTTTAATAAGCATTGGGCTCAATTAGGATTATTTGTTGGTTATATTTATCACTTTAAGACATCTAATGGTACACATTATTTTAAGACTTATGATGTAGGTGCAATGATAAGTGAAATTGATAGACTTAATGCTGCGTTAAGTACACAAATTAAACCTAAGACAGTTGAAATTGAAAAGGAAGTTGTTGTTGAAAAGGAAGTCGTTATGCATATTGGTGATGTAGTTGTATTCTTTGCACAGAATTCTGCTGAACTTACTGATGATGCAAAGGAAATTCTTGATAAGATTGTAGATCCTGTTGATATCGTAGGATTTGCTTCTCCTGAAGGTACAAAGAAATATAACTTGCGTCTTTCAGAAAAACGTGCTAATGTTGTAGCAGATTATCTTAAGAACCGTGGTATAACAGTTAATAAGGTTACTGGTGAAGGCGTAGTTAATGCAACATCAGGACGTGTAGCAGTTATTAAGATTAATAATTAAAGAATTATATTATTTTTTTAAATAAAGACGGGTAGTAATATCCGTCTTTTATTGTCTTATATAGCTATTATAATTAATATCATTATTTATTTTTATTTATAATATATGATTTATTTAATTTAAATGGCTAAAACAAAGATAGATGCTGAAAATATTAGATCACGATTTGGTCCAAAACTTCCAAATGGTAAAAATGAAAATCCAATATTTGCTATGATGGATTTGGTTGTTGGTGCCATGTCAGCAATAGGTTGGGGTAACCCAAAAAGAAACTATAAAGATTTAAATGGTTTATTAAATGATAAACCAAATAATATTTACCATTTAATTAATGATATTAAAGAATCTTTAAATCCTACTAATACTTCAAAAATTGGGGGGAATTCTTTAATATCATATACTATATCAAATAATGAAATATTAAAGGATATTAAAAAATCTATAAATAATGATACAACAGTTTCTGCTAATAATACATATGATGAAATATTAAATGAAATAAAGAATTCAATAAATAATATTAATCTTAATCTTGAAAAAATTGTAAAAAGTAATACAAATGAAAGTATTTCAGAATTTATGAATAAAACTGAAAATTTAATAGATGGTAAAATAGATTTTGAAATATATTTAAAAGATGCGAAAAAAACTGAAGGTATTGATGAAATACTTTGGAGATTAAATAACGCATTTAATGCTTTAAAGGATCTTTCAGAAAATAAAGATAATATAAAAAATATATCTGAATTATTAGAAACTAACGGAGATTTAAATAATTTAGTAAAAAATATACAAGAGTTATTCAATAGTAATTCAATAAATGAAAGTGCTAAAAATTTTGGTGAATTCATTCAAGGAATAACTTCATTATTAACAATAGAAAATTTAGAAGATAAAATAGATGATGCAATTGATAATATCGAAGGATTAATAAAATTAATTGGACCTAATAAAGGTAATAGTATAGCAACATTAATAAGTAATGTTAATAAAATATTTATTAGGAAAAAACCTGAAGATATTATAAAAAGAAGTCAAGTATTAGGAAAAGTATTATTTAACATATCTTTAGTATCAAAAAATATTCCTGGTGTTGGTAGATTAATTCTTGATAGTATAAAATCAAGTATGCTATTAGGAATATTACATATTTATGAAGAAATAATAAGAGAAACTAATAAAATTAATAATCAATATGATGTTAGAACTTTAGAAGGATTTAATGAATTATTAAATAATTTTAGAATAATAGAAAGAACATTTAATGAAATTGATTTAAAAGGAATTTCTGGATTAACATTAGAAATGATTAATGAAGTTAATTTAGCCAGAAAATTATTTAAAAAACTTCATAAGTTAGATGAAGATTCACAAGAAGAATTAACATTTGAATCTTTAAATAATACTATAAATAATTTGCATGAAATATTTAATCAAATGCAAGTGACTTATGATGAAGAAATAAGTAAGCTTACAGCATTTTCAGAATTCTTAAATTCATTTGTATTATTTTCTAGTATTGATTTAGAAAAAATTAATGAAGATAATATTAATGAGTTACGTCGAATCATAATAGGTGATAAAGGAGATAATGGTGCTTTTATTAAATTAATGAAAGATTTAAAAAATGATTCTGATTTTGGCCAAACATTAAGAGCATTATTAATTATTGATGAAAATCAACTTAAAAATCTTGAAAATATTATTAAGATTGTAGATAAATTAAATAAATTATCAAGTATAATAATTGGTGCAAAAATAACTGAAACTGGATTTGAAGCATTAGAAAAAGCAGTTAATCATTTATATAACATTTTTAATAGTGATAAACTTAAAAAAATAAACCAAGATGATATTAAAAAATTAGAAGATTCTATTGAATTAATAGCAAAAGTAGTAATAGGATCTGCTGCAATATTATTATTAGGATCATTTATAATGAAATTTATAAGCATTCCTGATTTAATGTTATTTACGTTTACATTAGGAGCATTTGTATCTTCATTAGTATTTGTCTATAAGAATATAATGGAAGAATCAAATAAAGCTTTAGAAGGAGCTGAAGAATTAATGTTAATTACTGGAGCTTCTGCAATGATTTTATTATTTGGTTCTTATATAATGCAATATATTGAATTTGCAGATTTATTAGGATTTACTGTATCATTATTAGGTTTTGTTACTGGGATATTATTTGTATATAGCTATACATCTAAATGGTATAAAAATGCTTTAAAATCAGCAGAAGAATTTGCAATATTAATTGCAGTATCTGCTGGAGTATTATTACTTGGATCAATGTTCTATCATTTTATTCCTGTAGGAGATCTTATAGGATTCGGGTTTATATTATTAGGTTTCTTAAAAGGAATATGTGCAATTTATGGAGGATTAAGTCGTTATATTAATAATTCGTTTAGTGGAGCAAAAGATTTTACATATTTGATAATGGTATCTGCTGGCTTAATGTTATTAGGAGCATTCTTATATGATTTTGTAATTGATAATTTCAAAAGTATATTTGGATTTGGATTCTTATTATCTCTTTATGTTGGATTAATATGTGCTCCATGGATATTAGGTGGGAAACGAATGCGTAAAGCTATGCAAGGTGCTAAAGAATTTGCATATTTGGTAATGGTATGTGCAGGAGTACTTATATTAGGTCCAATTATAATAAGTTTATGGGCAAATGGTAATGAATTGGAAGGATATGCAAAAGTATTTGCATTTGCAGTAATATTAGGTGCATTTGTAATTGGATTAGGATTTGCACTTAAGTTAGCAGGTAAAGTAAAAAGACTTTGGCCTAATGCATTAGCATTAATGGGTTTAGTATTAATATCTGCAGCAACATTGGTAGCAGGTCCAATATTGTTAAAAAAATATGACATAGAATGGTATGAAGTTTTAGCTTTTGGTGTTGGATTATTATTGTTTACTTATTTTATGGGGAAAGCTATACAAAGTTTTGAAAAAATAGAATGGGGAACAATATTAAAAGGCATTGTTACTATGGGTGCAATATTACTTATTACATATTTATCTACATTAGTAATTGAAGAAATAAGAAAAGCTGTTGGTAATAATCATGGAGAATATTGGCTACAATTAGTTGAAGGAGTTGGTGGAATATTTTTAGTTATAGGTGCAATTGGTGCTGGTGCCATTGGAATAGGAATGCTATTGACTGCCGGTACATTAGGAATAGGAGCTGGTATGTTAGCTACTGGAATAATTGCTATACTTGGTATTGCGTTCGCTGCATATGTATCTATTAAAGTTGTTAGTGAAATTCACCGACAAATGCAATCTATAGGTGATATTGAAAAAATTAAGGATGAAGTAGATGACTTAATTGAGGTTATTGTTCATGCAGGAAAACAAATGATAGGAGCTTTTGGTGTTAAAGACGTAATTAAATTATATGCTGCAACAGGAAGATTTAAAGATATTGGTATAGCATTATCTTATATTGCTGAAGGAATACAAAACTGGGCTATGTTAAAATTTCCTAAAGGATTTGATAAAAATGGAAAGCCTACAGGATATTTTACTATTAATGATAAATCATTAGAACAAATGAGTAATAATATCAACCTAGTACTTACTGCTTTAGGTAGAGCTATAATAGATACGATTGGAAGAAATCCAGAATATTTTGAAAAACCAATGTTAGGTTTAGGCAAAAGTAAATTTGAAGTTGCTATAAAAGGTTTTAAAATGATGGGTGATATGCTATCAAATATAGCTCAAGGAGTACAAGATTGGGCTATGTTAAAAATACCTACAGATTTTGATGGAAAAACAGGAAAACCTAAAAAATATATTAGATTTAATGATAAGACTAGATGGGCTATGGCTCAAAATATTAGATATGTATTGGAAGCAATAGGTAATGCAGTCATTAATGTTGTTAAAGGTAATAAAGAATTATTTGGTACTGAATTTTGGAGTGGAAAAAGTAAATTTGAAATAGCTATAAGAGGATTTGCTAAATCTGGTGAAATGCTAAGTAATATTGCTAAAGGAATACAGGCATGGGCTTTGATGAGTATTCCAACAAAATTTGATGAAAAAACAGGAAAACCTACTGATTTTATTCCAATAACTGAAACAGATTTAACAAAAATGGGTGAAAACATAGAAACTATTCTTGTAGCAGTAGGTAAAGCTATATGCGATACTGTTTATAAGTATCCTAAATATTTTGATGATGGTGATGACTCGCCTGCATTAATAGCTGCACAATCAATATCAGCAACAGCTCAGGGCATTAATAGTATAATTGATATAATTAAGAAATTATCAGAAAAAGATTTTAAGACTATAATTGATAAAATAAATAGTAAAGATCCTAATAATCCTGGTGTTATAAAATCAATAGAAGACATAATTGATGGATTATTTAATATTATTAATATATTTATAAGACCATCAGAAGTTAAAACTGTATGGCAAGCACTTTTTGGAAGTAATTCAACAGTTGCAGAAGTATTAAACGATAATATTGGAGAAATTACAAAATCTAAAGATTCTATAAATACATTTACTACTGCATTAATATCAATATTAGAATCAGTTCGAAAACTTACTAATGATCAAAATACTAAAATAACTACATTAAAAGATATTAATAGTGAAGATTTTCAAAATAATATTATTAGTACATTAGAAGGTACTATTAAGTTTTCTTCAAAAATAAAAGATTTAAACTGGAGTCAATTACAATATTTTAATAATGGACAATATGATAAAAAAGTAGTATTATTTACAACATCTTTAAAATCTATATTTAATTCAATAATACAATTAATTAATCATTATTATAAACAAAAACAATTTATAATTAAATTTGGAAAAGGTTTATATGATAACCAAATAATAAATTCAATAACGCATTTTATAACAATTGCAGAAAAAATTAATAAACTTAATTTTAGAGAATTAAATAAATTATCTGAAAATAAAAAGAAATTTGAATTTTTACAGTCATTTACTCAATTAATAGATAATTTCATTAGTTCTATAATTAAGTATGATGAAGATCAAAATACTCATTTAAATCTTTTATTAGACGGAATGGTTAAGTTATATACAACCACAGCCGAATGGGGTCCTAATAATGTGTTTACACAATATGTTCAAGATGTAAAAGATTTTGTTCAAAGTGTTAATGATTTAGATATTAATAAACTTTCAACAATGAATGATCTTATTTCTGCAATGAGTGAATTAGCAACCAAATTAGGAAATGTTGATGGATTAATTGATGCGTTAGCAAATAAGTTAGCTCCAATAATAGCAGAATTAGTTACTCAATTACAAAAGGCAGAAGCTACTATAAAGAATGCGCATGAATTACAGAGAGTACGTAAAGATCTTATAGATAGTTCAGTTAAGAAAGTTAAAGAATTAATGAATCAACACATGGTTGTTGAAGTATTACGTGGAGATGATTCTGAAAAAGAACCAACAATAGGAACAGGTGGAGGAAATAATTATCAAGGTGGTTCAAATAATACACCTACAAGTAATGATGCAGAACCACCATTAGAATCACCTGAAGATGCAGGACAACAACAAGCAACTGGTTCAGCAGAAAAAGTTAAGGAATATAATCCATTCTATATGGGAGAGAATATAGCTGAAACAACTGCTAAAAAAGTTATGAAAGAAATTAATAAAAAATTATTTGGTTAATTTATGAAGTATTTTAATTTATATTATAAAGAAAATAAGATTAATAATTATCCATTAACTGAAGATGAATTAAATAATATATTTAGTTCTAATAAGCCAATTATTAAAAACGATTCTATAACTGGTGAATCTGAGAATATACCATTAGATAAAATAAGAATTATAAAAACAATAATAATATAAGTTATGTTAGCATTAAAAGGAAGACAAGATGGATTTAGATTAATATTTCCTAAGCATTTCTTACATGAAGTAATAGAGAAAAAATATAGTAAAGTCCTTAAAGAAAAACATAGTTATTTTTTAGATCCTATTGATTTTATTAATGAAACTGTTCAACGTGTGGAAATATTAGGCTTTAGCAATGCTACTATAGAACAGCAACAGTCTTCACGAGGTGAACAGCCATTATTGAATCCAAATAGAACAGATGAAAATGAATTTATGTATCCTTCAGCACCATTTTCATATCGTTCTGAAGTATCTCCTATAATGTTAACAGATATGACTTTAAATGTTGAATTTAGACATACGTTAGGTTTTCTTAATTATTTCATTATATTTGAAAACTTTTGGTATATGTTTAGTCGTGATACAAAAACTTCAGAAATTAATGATTATCTGTATATTGACATAATGGATGAAATCGGCTCAATATATTCAAGAATTAAGATTATGCATCCTTTAATAAATGGAATGGATATGCTTAGCTTTGATTATACTCAACCAGTTGCACAATCACAAACATTTAAAGTAGAATTTAAGTATTCAAACTTTGATTTTGAATTCAGAGAAATATCTGAAAAGAATTTAGAAGAATAATATATGTAAACATTTTTTATATATTAGTGTATATTTAATATCTTACTAGCTATATTTAGATGTACTTCTAAGGATGTAAAAACTATTTGAATATAAATTATATAATCAAATATGTTTACATCCTTAGAAGTACATCTAAAGCATAATTATATATTTTTTAATATTTTTACATTTAATACTATTTTAATATAAATATGTTAACAAAAATATATAAATTTATATGAAGAATAAAATTAAATGGTGTGCAATACAGCCTTTGACAGGAGGTATGTATTTAGGTACAGAAAAATCAGTAGGATGCAAAGCAGAGTTTATATTGTCATATCCAGGTTTTGGAGATCCTATTTATAGCAAAAAGACAAATGAATTAATAGGTGGAGGAAACGAATATCATCTTATGACTTATTTAAATAAAGTTGATAGACGTCCTGAATATAAAATATTCAATCGTAAGCCTTTTCAGAATGATGATGATATGAATCCTGAAATAATGAATCATAATATTTGGACATTAAATCCTGATAAAGAATTAAATTATTCAAATATGGATTTATGTGTAGCAGTTCCTGTATGTTCAGGATTATCTACTGCAACACGTGCTCCACAAGAAACAAAGGATATTCGTAATAGTAATATGATTTGGATATCTAAATATGCTTTACGAGTAATACAGCCTAAAGTATATATATTTGAAAATGCTCCTACATTTATGGGAGCACGAGGAGAAGACATTCGTAAACAATTAGAGAATGTAGCACAAGAACAAGGATATTCAATTGTATATTACAGAACTGATACAAAATATCATGATAATTGTCAAAAACGTAAACGTACATTTATTATATTCTTTAAGAAAGATTATGCGCCTAAGATGGAATTTGAACATATAGAAACTGATTATGATGAATATTTTAATCGTATACCTAAAAATGCAACACAACAGATTCCATTAGATATCAACGTTGTAAATTGTGTAAACTTATTCTGTATTGAATATCTTAAAGATAAATTCGGAAAAGACTGGAGAAATAGTATAACTAATATTTTTGATTACATTATCAATAATAAGTTATTTGATGAAGTAATGGATTATATTAATAATAAGAGTTCTGCAACAGATAAGCAAAAGGAAACTATGAATCATTTCTTTACACATGTTAAGAAAAAGATATCAATGAACATGGGATTTTATCATGCATTACCATTTATTCCACGTGACGGTAAATTACCAGCAGTTATGTTTAAGATGATGCAATCGGTATTACATCCACATGAAGATAGATTACTTTCTGTTCGTGAATGTTTACATCTTATGGGTCATCCATCTGATTATGAATTACAAGGAGATCTTTTAAGAGAATATCCTAAGATTGGCCAAAATGTTCCAGTTCGTACTGCATATTGGATTATATCTGAAGCATTAAGAGCATTTGATAGAGATAATGATTTGGATGAAAAGAAAACAATAAGATTCTTTGATAATATTAAGCAATCAGAACTTAAATACGAATAATTATGGAAACATTTTTTTATATAATTGGAGCAATATTATTGCTAATGATAATTATAGGATTGATAACATTTATACATGGTATACATAATGCTGTTGAAGTAGATCCAAATGATGAAGATTTTTAAATTTAAATAATATAAATATGTTTTTAAATAATAAAATAGGTTATTCATATAATGATATAACAATAATTCCTTCAGTTATATCTAACATTAATTCAAGATCTGAATGTAATCCATTTATTGAAGAAACAAATTGGTTACCTATATTTGCATCACCTATGGGAAGTGTTGTTTCAGAAAATAATGTCGATATATTTTTGGAAAATGGAATTACACCAATATTGCCAAGAAATATTGATATTAAAATTCGTAAAAAAGAAATGGAAAATCAAACATGGGTTGCATTATCTTTAAAGGAATTTGAAGAGTTATTCATTAAATATGCAATTGATAGAAAAGGAGATTTTAGAACTCATTATTTTATAGTAGTTGATATTGCAAATGGTCATATGAGGTCATTATATGAAAAATGCATTCATGCAAAAGAACTAGCTATAGAATATGAATATGGATTAACTATTATGACAGGCAATATTGCTAATCCTAAAACATATGAATGGATTTGTAGAAATGCTAGATATAAGAACATAAAAAATGGAAAATCTGGTTTAGCTGTAGATTTTATTCGTGTAGGCATAGGAGGAGGTTCTGGCTGTATTACTACAAGTAATGTGTCTATCCACTATCCACAAGCATCATTGATTGAAAAATGTTATGAAGTAAAACAAAAACTTTTAGCTGAGGAAGAAGATACACACCCAAATTATCGTAAACCAATTTTTAATTCTGAAGATTTTCCTAAGATAGTAGCTGATGGTGGTATTCGTAATTATGACCATGTTATTAAAGCATTAGCATTAGGGGCAGACTATGTAATGATTGGTAGTTTATTTGCACAATGTATTGAATCTGCTGGAGAAAAAACAGCAAAACCATGGAATCAAAAAAATACACCTTTAAG
>AUXO017332869.1_pt1 | contig 12761 bp, 8 predicted proteins | sample 768731 | NCBI WGS metagenome assembly AUXO01 (sample SAMN02715735, study PRJNA202380) | gut metagenome | biome: sheep rumen | host: Ovis aries | place: New Zealand: Palmerston North | reverse complement strand
GAAAGAAGAAGGTTCCTGTCGCCACAGCAAACGCCCTTCTGCTCAGGCACAAGGACAGGCCTCTCGTTTTTCATAAGCGGCTCAAGCACTTTGTAAATTTGATTTAAGTCTCCGTTACCGAAGAAACCGTCGGCCTCAGTCAAATCGTCTTTTAAATCATTGGCATAGCGCTCAGCAAGACAGCCGGCGAGCAAAATTTTTGCCTTGGGATACATCTGCCGGGCACTCATCACTGCGTTGATGCTCTCGGTCTTTGCAGACTCAATGAATCCGCAAGAATTAACAACGATTAAATCAGCCTCAGAGGCTTCAAAAGTCTGCTCCCAGTCTTTTTTTTTGAGAAGATTGATGATAAGCTCGCCGTCAACCTGATTCTTTGCACATCCGTGCTGGTCAATAAAAAATTTCATAGACAATGTAATGTGGTTCAGTTTTGAGCAACCACCGCAAGTTTCCAACTTTCAACTTTCCGTTTTCAGTTTTCCTAATCAATATCCACGACAACGATTTTATATCGGCCATCGGTGTCCTTAATCCACTTGATGTCCTGGGCAATTACCTCGCCTGCACGAGGAACGGCCAAATCATAAGTCTTGGAATTTGCGACAACCTGAAGCTTAACGGCGTTTCCGTTTGAAATCCACAATCGGATACCATTACTTGCTGTCATGTTAACGATGTCACCGTTGGCAAAGTAATCCTCTACAGTCTCTTTTCTGTCTGGCCTGTAGCGGAAGAGACATCCGCCACGGAAGCTTGCGTTAATCGTGAAGGGATAAGCCCTTGTGTCAGAAAGAATCTCGGTTCGAGCCTGCTCTTTCGGCAAATCTTCGGCATTCGGAATCTGATTTTCGTCAGGGGAAGCCACGGCAATATTAGAAGAATTCTTGAGCATAATCTTGACTTCAGCACCCCGGTCCACATTCTTCTGAGAAACATCAGAAACATATACGATTAAATCCGGGACACTGTTTCCGTCGGCATCGATTTCAAGTTCCTCTGAAAGCTCTACATACTGCATTCCGGCAGGAGTCTCAAGGCCAAAAATTCCCTCGGTCTCTGCGACCGTAAGGAAAATATTTCCCTTGTCGCTTCCCATAATAAGCTGGTCACTTTTGAACAGACGACCTGAGAATGGCTTTTCGGTAAGCTCATATTTTTTGAATTCATTCGATCTTGCATTTGCAGAATCTATTTCGTTTTTTGCCAGCTTTGAGCGCACGAAAAGAGTGAGGACGATTATGAGGGCAACGAAAAAAATTACGCCCAAAGATACAATCAGAGGGATCAAAAAACGAGGCCTTTCCCGCGCAGTAAGTGCAAGCGGAGGCGGAGTCTCCTGAATTTTTTTTGCATTGTACAAAGTAAGAACATGATTTGCATCAATTTCCAGATACTCGGCATAAATCTTTAAAAATCCGACCAAATATGGCTCGCCTGGGAAAACGAGGACATCTTCTTCCTCAAGAGCTTCAAGATATTCCTGAGTGATGGAAGTTTCCCTGGCAATCGTCTCGAAATCAATTCCTTTTTCTTCCCTTGCCTTTCTTAAAAGTGCTCCATAGCTTTCCATTTTTTATTTACTCCGAAAATAGGAAATTATTGTAATTGTTCGCCGATGTCGGTGGATCATAAATAAAACGCTGGTCAGAGATTCCCTGATTCAGCACATAATTTTTAAAATCGAAGGAAAATTCCTCATTCTGCGGTGTCGTCGCCACAATTCTGCGAATGAGCATTGTGTCAGGTGAGACAGAAAGTTTGATGGTATTGAAAGCCTCCGTCATATTCCGCCTGCGAAGAATAAGGTTCACGACCATCTCGTCACTTCCCTCATCAAGGGCAACGGCATCCTGGCCAGTCTCATAAGCCGGTGAATAATAGCGGCCAAGCAAGGACAGTCCCTGGGCCGTGGCAAGATTCGCTCCGTTATTGTTCGTGGAATTGTCCACACTTTGATTTAAAATTGCCGCACTTCCCGGAAGATAAATCGTGAGCAAATCACCGTTAAAGCAGATTACCTGCTCCTCAGGATTCGTAAAATCGATGCGGAGAAGGTTTGGATTTTTATATGAAAGATGACCGCTCATCGAACTTTTTGAAGCCTTGATGTCAATGTCGGCCTCGTAGTCCTTTATAGTGGCATAATTGTCAGACACAGACTTGAAAAAAGACGATGCGGTGAGGATTCCCTGAGCAGACAGGACAAAAGGAGACAGGAAGAAAAACAATGCCGCAGTGATGAAAGTCAGAAGTGAGAATTTAGGAGTTAGAAGTTTTTTCATTTTTCTTCCTCCTTTGACTCTGTCGGCGCGGCTGGCTCATTCTGCACATTCGCATTAGTCTGCTCTTCACCCTCTGCTTCTGCAGGTTCTACGGCTGTTTCTGACTGAGCCTCTGATGTATTCTCGCTTTCTGCGACAGTAGCTGCAGCTTCAGCAGATTCTTTCTGCACCGCACTTGCCGTCAAATTCTCGCAGTGCTCGTGAGCCTTGATAATGTCATTGAATTCCTTTGAATCCATTGTCTCGACTTCGATAAGGCGTTTGGAGATGTATTCAAGCAAGTCCTTTTTCTCACGGAGAAGATTAAGGACATGATTGTATCTTTCGTCCATAATTCTGGCAATTTCTTCATCGATGAAATTCTGAGTCTGCTCACTGAATTCCCGCACAAGATTCGGCTCTCCGCCCCGATTTCCGAGGACGCCCTTACCCAGAGTCATGTTCTTGAATTTGTCGCTCATACCGTAGTCGGTAATCATTCGCTTGATAATGTCAGTTGCCTGGGCAATGTCGTTTGATGCCCCTGTCGAAATGTCACCCAGCATGATTTCCTCGGCAGCTCGTCCACCCAAAGAAGAATCGACCTCATTTATCATGTCTTTTCGGGTCATAAAATGCTTTTCTTCTTTTTCTTCACGGAACTGAGTAAAGCCACCCACCCCGTGAGAGCGGGGAACGACAGTGATTTTATTGACAGGAGTATGCTCAGGTGTGAATGCCGCAACAAGGGCGTGTCCTGTTTCGTGAACGGCAACAAGCCGCATTTCCTTTTCGTTGTCTTTCCGGCTCTTCTTTTTGAGACCGATGCTTACTTTGTCAATTGCCTCGTTGAAGTCAGTCATAGAAACTTTGTCATGGCCGTTTCGGACAGCAAGAAGGGCAGCTTCGTTTACCACATTCGCCAAATCGGCTCCCGCAAAGCCAACCGTGCCATGGGCGAGAGACTCAAAATCAACAGTGTCATCAAGTTTTACATTCTTGGCGTGAATCCTGAGAATCGCTTCACGGCCCTTTACATCCGGTCGTTCGACAGGAACCTGACGGTCAAAGCGGCCTGGTCTGAGCAGAGCCGGATCCAAGATGTCGGCACGGTTTGTCGCCGCAAGAATGATAAGTCCCTTTTCGTTGTCAAAGCCGTCCATCTCAACCAAAAGCTGGTTCAAAGTCTGCTCACGCTCGTCATTGCTTGAAAAACCGTTCATTCGGCTCTTACCGATTGCATCAATCTCATCAATAAAAATGATACAGGGAGCCTTTTCCCGGGCCTGCTTGAACAAATCACGGACCCGGCTTGCACCAACACCAACGAACATCTCAACGAAATCAGAGCCAGAGATACGGAAGAAGGGAACACCTGCCTCACCGGCGACGGCACGGGCAAGCAAAGTTTTACCTGTTCCCGGAGGACCGACCAGAAGAACGCCCTTAGGAATCTTTCCGCCAATGTCAGTGTATTTTTTTGGGGATTTGAGGAAGTCAACGACCTCAACAAGCTCATCCTTTGCCTCGTCAACGCCAGCGACATCTGCAAAGCGGGTTTTTACCTTGCCCTCATCGACAGCCTTGCTTTTGCTGCCGCCTCCGAAGACTGAGCCGATTCCGCCCATTCCGCCGGTCATTTTCCGGAACATAAAGAAATAAATTGCCAGCAGAATGAGGAAAGGAAGAATGTTTATGAGAATCTGAACAAAAATGTTCGTTTGCTTGTTTATGAATTTGTACTTAACGCCTTTTTCGTCCAGGAATTCGATGAACTTAGCCATGAGTACGCCGGTCGTCTTGTAGACCTTTTGATTGGAAGGCATTTGATTAGGGCGGCGAACAAAGGGGAAATTTTTCAGCACCTGACTTTCTTCAGATTCAGAGGAAACAGATAACTCCTCCGGGCCGTAGCCCACGAAGACATTTTCTCCCATCTCGACCCGAACGATATCTCCGTCTTCGATATGTTTTTTGAATTCAGAGAAATCTATCAAAGTCTCCGGCTTCTGCATAAGGAACATGTTCACAAAAGCAAGGGCCAGGACAACTGCCACCATGAGCGTAAAAAATGGAAATTTAAAAGGCTTACGGTTGCGATTTGGGTCATCGTTGTCGCCTGAATTGGGATCCAGCTTGAAAAAGTTATATGGGTCTTTATTGTTTGTATTTTTTTCGTCGTCGTTTTTTCTTTCGTTATTATCTGCCATTATGATATAAATATAGATGAAAAATGCCTTTTAGTGAAGTAAAATTTAGAAATTCATTGAAGAGATTACGCTTTTTATGAAGTTTTTCCTAAAGTTCATTTTTTACTGTCCGAAAATAAAAAAGAATATCCGTTTTCGGGAGGGAAATGTAAAATGGCATTTGGAAATCCTTACGCAGCCTATCAGACAACAGCTGTCAAAACAGCGAGCCAGGGAAAACTCGTCGTCCTGCTCTATCAGGGAGTGGTCAGAGAACTTTCTGCGGCCCAGCAATGTTTCGACCCATCAGAAAAACTTCCGGCGACTGAAATTGAAGCTTTCGGAAAGCACATAATGAAGGCGCAGGAAATCATCAATGAGCTTCAAGTTTCCTTGGATATGGACAAGGGCGGTCAGATTGCGCAAAACCTCATGTCGCTCTATGTTTATTTTAACAAAGAACTGATGAACGCAAGCATAAATCAGGACAAAACAAAACTCCAGCAAATCCTAGGCATGATTAAGGATTTGTGCTCGGCATGGGAAGCTGCCTCTCAAAACACGGCGGCAGATTCAGTTCCTCAGGCGCAGCGAACCCTCAACATTACGGGCTAAGCGCATTTTCAGGAGAAGTCTATGTCAAAAGAACTTTCAAAAGAAGAACTTGACGAAAGAATTGCAATTCTCAAAAGATTCAGAAAACTTCTTGAGCAGCAGAGAAACAAATTTCAGGAATATCTTATGGTTCTTGAAAGTCAGGAAGGAAAAATTACGGAAGAGAATGCTGATTCAATCATGGCTCACACAGAACTTGAGAATCAGATTGTAAAAAATCTCGCAAGCCTTCAGAAAGTCATCATCCCTATGCAGGGAATGTACAATGCGATTGTGCCGGGTGTACCGGTCGCCGACAACGCAAAGGTCGAACAGCTTCAGCTTGATTTGGCAAACCTTCAGAAGCAGGTTCTCGCACAGAACGAGCGAAACAGAAGCCTTTTGCAAAGCCAAATGAGCAAAATCAAAAACCAGCTGGGCAACATGAACCTTATGAACCCCTACCGTGGAAGGTCGTCTGTTTACGCCGAAAAAACAGCAGTGGGAAGCGTGATAGAATTCAATGCATAAAAGGGGGCTTCCCCTCGCAAGCGAGGGTCGGCAAGCACTTTCGTTGTCGTGCTTGTTTGGCTTTCCGGGGTTCCGCTGCCGCTCCATTGCCTACACTTTGTTTCGGCAACGGCTTCGCCGCCCCTGCAATCCCTAAGCCGTAAGCTTTTACCTCGCCTCCTGCGAGGCAATTCCTAAGCCGAAAAGCGCATAATCTGCTTTTACAGGGTCGTCGGGGAAAATCCCGGCGACTTTTTTTGTCAGTTCTATTGCCGTTCTCAGATTCGCTGACTTTGAGTTAATCAGTCCAAGCTCATTTGACTGCTGCATCACATGTGTGTCCAGCGGCATCAAAAGGTCTTTTTTTGAAAACCATTTCCACAAGCCCAAATCCACCGGAGAATTGTCCCGCACCAGCCAGCGCAAAAGCATGTTCACTTTTTTGGCAGCGGAATCCTTTGAATGGGGAAGAAGGGCGCATCTGGCTGGAAAAGCCGAGGCAATCACCTGGTGAAGATATTTTTTTTTGCCATCTTCAGAAGCTTTTCGAGCGGACTTGTCATTTGAAGAAAGTCCGCTAACTCCATTTTTCTCTTTCTTTTCCTCACTTTCTTCAGCCCACTTCTCCTTAAAAAAGTCTCCAATAGTCTCCTTTTCTTCAAGAATGTACCTCAAACCGTCAAAAAAGAGACGCATGTCGCTGTTGGTGTACATGCGATAGAAAGAAACATTATTTTCCGGGAAAAAATCTTTGTATTTTTGATTTAAAATCCAGTCACAGGGAGAAGAGCCGGCCGCGCTTAAAATTGCTTCCACATGGGCAAGAATCTGCTCCCGGCGGCCAAAAGCCAGGTTTGCGGCAATAAAAGCAACCGTCTCACATTCACGCACGCTGGAAAAACGGTGCATGAACTGAGACGGATCTTTTTTGAGAAAATCCGCTGACTCATATTTTTGAGCCAGCGAAATCAGTTTTTCTGAAAGTGCTTCAGTCATTTGTGTCAATGACTGCTGTGTCAGTTTTGCCGGCACAGCAGAAATGCTATTTGTTGAGGATGAATTCAACTCGTCTGTTCTTCCAAGCGTTGTCTTTATCCCCACGGGCAGCAACCGGCTGACGGCCGCCACGGCCAACAGCAGAGAGTCTGTCAGAAGAAACGCCATAGCCGACAAGTTTGCCCTTGACGAATTCAGCACGTTCCTTAGAAAGAGGTTCAAGAGGAATGTTTCCGTTAGCAGTGCTTGTCTCTTCGGCCTCGGTTCCAGTGACAGAATTTGCGTGTCCCTCGACGACGACAGTGTAATTCTTGAATTTGTTAAGAATCTGTGCAATTCGTTTAAGGATTCGCTCGTTGTTCTTGGCCTGAGCCTCAGTAATACCAGGTTTTGTGACCTTACCGCTTGCATCAAGGACCTGAACTCCGAAGTCAGCCTTATCCTGACGGAAAATAATAGAAGGAACTGCCATTTTGAGCACATCACCGACTCGGATAACGAGGATATCAACCTCAATCTTGCCTTCCACAGTGCTTGTCATACCGAGAGTATCGGTAACTGTGAATGTATAAGGATAGTCAGTTGCAGACTGAACAAGCTCGCCGTTTTTACCACGACCGTCCCAGATGATTCGCTCAGTAATAGAAGATTTTCCTGATGTTGACCAGAATGGTTTTCCGTTTGGATCCTTGATTGTAAATGACCAGTTCTTAAGAGGAACAATGTCATTGCCTTTGAGCAGGATGTACAAGTCATCGTTCTCGCCGTCGTTATCAGGAGAGAAGTATTGAGGAGCCGTTTTGACTGTAAGCTGTGGTGGCGTTACAGAACAAATGAAGGCAGAAGAGCTTACATCAATTACATTACCCTTTGCATAAACCATGCTGAGTTTTGCAGTGAAGATTCCCTCGGCAACCTTGTTCTCAGAATCAAGACCGTTCCATGTAATTTCAGCTGGCATGTCTTTCTGGTCTTTTTCTGACCATGATTTGACGACCTTGCCTTCAGGGCTTACGATTGAAACGCTCCAGCTTTCAACTCCGTCTTTGAGAGAAGGACGCAGAGAAAGTTTCTGGCTTTCAAGGAAGCTGTCGCCGTTGGGGCTGAATGCGTCAAGCTCGGCCGTAATGTAAGCCTTTGCCTCACGGTTATCAACCTGTACGCTTGCGATTTCTGCAGAACCCTTGTTGCCGGCCGCATCCTCAGAAAGGAATACGATTCGGTATGTGCCGTCAGCGACTTTGTTTCCTGCAGCGTCTGTACCGTTCCATTCAACTTTTGCCGGGATTTTTCCCTGCCAGTTGTAAGAGCGCACGAGCTGATTTTTTGAGTCGTAAATGCTGGCAGTCCATTTTTCTTCTGATGAAGACTCAACGGTGAGAGGCAAGGTGTCTTTGCGGCTGTCTCCGTCCGGTGAGAAGAGGGTGTATGGAGCTGAAACGCTGACTTTTGGTGCAAGGGTGTCAATTACAAAGGCCTGTGTAGAAGTCTTTGCCTCGCTTCCGTTTGCAGATTTTGTAGAGAGGGTCGCAACATATTTTCCGTCATCACAGCGCTCGCCGCCTGAAGAAAGGCCGTTCCATGTGAATGAAGCAGGAAGTGAAGTGCCACTCATAGACCAGACAGTGCTTCCTTTGGCGTTTTTAATTTCAACCGTGTACTCATTGATTGAGCTTCCGGCCTTGACTACAGGAGTGAGTTTTACAGAAGTCTTAGACTTGTCGGCTCCGGCCGGGTTGAATGCAGTCGGGCTTACAGCAAGCAAAAGTTCGGTTTTGCTTGTGTCGAGAGTAAGGTCTGCCACACTTGTCTCTGAAGAGTTTCCTGCGAGGTCTGTCGCAGAAAGAATGTACCTATACTTTCCGTTGGCGGCAAGTGAAGAAGAATCATCAAGACCATCCCAAACGACCGTTTCTGGCGGGAAAGAACCAAAATCAAACTCACGGATTGTTTTTCCCTCTGAATCCACGATTTTACCTGTCCAGTTCTCGACAGGAGAGCCTGAATTTGCGGCGATATCCTGAGAGATGACCATAGTATCTGAGTTTCCGTCGCCATCAGGAGAGAAAATGAGGCTGTTTGCCTTGATTTTTGCCGCAGGCGGAGTTTTATCCAATGTAAATTCCGGAGATTTTACAAGGTCAGGCTCGTAACCGTTAGAATATTTTGCGCTTACGACAGCCTGATACAAGCCTTCGGCAGCGTCTGAGCCAGAGTCAGTCTTTCCGTCGAATTCAACACGGCTCGGAGCTCCGGCCGGGTTGAATGCAGTCGGGCTTACAGCAAGCAAAAGTTCGGTTTTGCTTGTGTCGAGAGTAAGGTCTGCCACACTTGTCTCTGAAGAGTTTCCTGCGAGGTCTGTCGCAGAAAGAATGTACCTATACTTTCCGTTGGCGGCAAGTGAAGAAGAATCATCAAGACCATCCCAAACGACCGTTTCTGGCGGGAAAGAACCAAAATCAAACTCACGGATTGTTTTTCCCTCTGAATCCACGATTTTTCCAGTCCAGTTCTCGACAGGAGAGCCTGAATTTGCGGCGATATCCTGAGAGATGACCATAGTATCTGAGTTTCCGTCGCCATCAGGAGAGAAAATGAGGCTGTTTGCCTTGATTTTTGCCGCAGGCGGAGTTTTATCCAATGTAAATTCCGGAGATTTTACAAGGTCAGGCTCGTAACCGTTAGAATATTTTGCGCTTACGACAGCCTGATACAAGCCTTCGGCAGCGTCTGAGCCAGAGTCAGTCTTTCCGTCGAATTCAACACGGCTCGGCGGATTGTCCTTTCCGCTGAAAGTCTTTACGACATTGCCTTTGCCGTCTGTGATTTTAACGGCCCATTCAACGAGCTTATTGACTGATTTTGCGTCAGGAACAGGAATTTTTACGAAGAATGAAATCGTATCGTTGATTCCATTGCCGTTGGGCGAGAAGTATTTGCTGCCAGAGATTGCGATGTTCGTCGCAGGCTTGTCGGCAGAATAAATGATGTTGGCGATTGAAGCCGGGTTCGAGTCGTTACCAGCACGGTCAGTAGCCGTAATTTTGTAAGAATAAACGCCGTCAGGAAGAGGAGCACCTGCATCATCAGAACCGTTCCATTCAAAGCTCAAAGGTGAGCTTGAAGTCCATTTGTAAGAGCGGACGACCTTACCAGTTGAATCAGTGAAAGCAGCCTTCCATTCGTCTTCTTCAGAACCGTTTTGTTTGACAGCCAGGACAGGTTTTGCTCCCTCTCCAAAGATTTTTTCATTTGATGAAGGCTGAGCTAACTGCACATCTGGAGGAGTATTATCAACAATGACGGTGAGTTTTTTTGTTTTTGCCGCATTTCCATTGTCATCACTTGCGGTCATATAATAGTAGTAAGTTCCGTCTGGAGCGACTTCACCGTTATCCATTACACCGTTCCACATTACGGAAGCGGGAACAGTTACGCCGGATTTTGGCGTAAAGAGAGCCTTCCAGAATGTCTTGAAAGTGATTTTTGTCTCGCGTTTTTCCTTGTTGCCAATAGTTCGCACGACATCACCTTTGTCATTCTCAATGATGAAAGCCCAGTCTTTTACATAGCGCTTGTCCTTGATTTTTACAGGGACTTCTAGAATATCCTGCTTACCATCGTTGTTCGGAGAAATGTAAACAGGGCCTTTTTCAGCGAAGGCAAGTGCCGAAAGCATGAAAGCCGCCGTGACTGAAAGTACAGTTTTCTGTGTTTTTGTAATTCTCAACATTTATTATTCTCCTATTCTCCGTCCCACATGATGACCTCAGGAGCCTTTGTGTCGGCCATTCCGAGATTAAGCAAGGCTCCGGCGCTCACAGCGTTTACATCTTTGTAGAGGTTTCGGTAGGCCCCGGAAACAGTCATATCGCTCTGTGCCCAGCCCTTGTTAGCCATGTAAGAGCCTTCTTTTGAGCTGAAGATAAATTTGAAGCTTACGCCGATTGAAGGAATGATGTTCTTTGCATCGTTGGCAAATTCCCGGACATCAAATTCCCATGCAGAAGAAATTTTCAGGAAGTCCCAGAGCTGAATCTGAAGCCCCAGATCCATTACGAAATTCTGGAAAGCAGGAACCGAAAAATCCAAAGATGAGCCAAGCTCCATTACATCAGTTTTGAGGAATGATGCCGCGATTCCGGTGCGGATTGTGGCGATTCCAGGCCATGAAGTGCCGTCAGACATGTCTTCATACTTTTCGTCCTTGAAGTTTTTTACGGACTCGATGCCCAGGGTCTTGTCTCCGCCTGAATACATTTTTCCGATATTGTTCATTGAAACGCCAAAACGAAGGTTCTTCATAAAGAAGAGGTCTCCGTAATTATAGTAGGCTCCAAAAGCAGCGCTCAAAGTCCAGTCAGAATTAACCGCATCGCCGTACAAAAGGCCAAAGTTGGCAGTCATTCCAACCGAAACCTGGTCGGTAATGTCTTTTGAGAGACCGCCTGTGAAATTGAAGCTGTTTCCTACAGGCATGGCAAAAAAATCAGTCCAGATTCCCTGAACAAGCAGGGTCGAAACGCACCAGCGTGAAGGAATCAGAAGGCCGCCCTGAAATGAGCCGCCAAGAGTGTTGTCAAAATTGGGATAATCAGTGTTCGAATTGACGAAGAGTGTTCCCGCAAGATCCAGAGTAGACCTCTGCTCCCATGCCGTTAAGGCCGGATTGTTGATTATAGATGCAGGAGTAGCACCAAAGATTCCACCACCAGCAGCAGAATTAGCACCGGTAAGCAGCTGCGGTTCCGTAAGTCTGAGCACATTTTGCGCCCCGGCCGGCGGATTATAAGCAAACAGGGCTGAGCCACACAATACAGAAGCCAGCACCGCACCCACAATTTTTTTCATAAAATCCTCCATGCGGACAGACAGAAAACTGCCATGCCCATCATTTTTAACTTAAAGAAAAAATACATAATAAGCGTAGCACAAAAAGTTTTGTTTGTCATCAAAGAGGCTTAAAATATCCATAAACAATATTGATAATTTCTTTCAAAGTATTTGACTTTATAGAAAGAATTCTGCATATTTAAAGTATGGCAAATAAAGAATCGTTTTTCCAAAGATTGTTTGGCTCCCTCATCGGCGGTAAGGATGCGGATGCCGCAAAGAAAAAAAAGCTTAAATCCATAGCAAAAGAACTTTCAAAAACTCGTTTTAAATTTTACAAGGCAGGCTCAGACCAGGCCCTGCCTTTGCTTGGCAAATTTTTCTACGAATTATACAAGGCCCTGTCAAACTGCCAGACTTTGTTCAACAGCCAGCAGAATCCAGCCTACTACAAGAATGTGGTAATTGCGAACGGTCTCTCTGAAAACCAGAAAAAGCTCGTGGAAACACTCTCGGAAGAGGCTATCAAGGAGATGGCAAAATCAGGTGACTTCGCTCAGGTCAAAGAAAAAGTCAAGGCTGACATAGCTGCCTTTTCCGCTGAATTCGACCAGGCAAAAATTCAGATGATAGACGGACTCTACCATAAACTTCTTCTCTTCAAGTCATTCTGCACCTTTGATTTTTACTTTATCCTCAAAAAATTCGACTCAACTCTCCGCGAGAATGACTTCAGCAAAAGCCCGAAATTCAATCCAATCGACGCTTCTTACATCGCAGAAGATTTAAAAGACTTTCTTGCGGTTCTTTATGCACTTCCATTGGGAGAAGACTTTACTGACCTTCTTCAGCTTATGAAAACAATGAGGGGCGGAAACGAACCTATAAAATCGGGTCAGTGGGCAAAAATAGCCAGCCGCCTCATGCAAATCAAGACTTCCAGAGTTTTCGAGATGATTATTCAGCTTACCACAAAAGACCCACTCTACGAAGTCTCAGTCGAGCAGAAATTCGAGCAAATTGTTGAAGACTACATCGAAAAAACAAAAACAGAGGCTCAGACAACCCTGAACAAACTGGAAAATGCCCTCAAAAATTCAAAGACCGACACCCTCCTCAACCAGATTTTCGGAACCACAGGGATTACTTCCCTGCAGAATTACACTGATGAGCAGAGCGCCTATTTTGTAAAAAAGAATCTCGGTGGCTTTGAGTTTACGAAACCCCTCAACTATCTCAAAGCCTTCCTTCTTGAATATGTCAAACGAGAAGTCAGAGAATACGCAGACCTGGTTCTCATCCGTGGAAAATGGACAACGACTCCGCTTTCCGCAGAAATGAGCGATGCCTACAACTCACTCTTTGAATATTCTGA